>JGI24021J15306_10009643_pt1 | contig 11946 bp, 13 predicted proteins | sample Ectturendosymbi1_FD_15306 | JGI IMG/M metagenome (IMG submission 15306)
CTTAGAATTTGGATTTTCATACCAGATATAACCTTTTTTCGAAGCACTCTTCGACATTTGTGTTGAATGCGTGGTCACTCTGGTTATGGTCACTGGTGAACGGAACTATTTTAAAATGCATTTGAAATTTAGGAAGCGAGATGCTATCATGAAATGATGAAATGATAGCATCACCAAGTCTTCAAACTAAAGTTTTTTTGAAGTGAAGTCATTGTAAACGAAAACAACGGTTCTACATCTCGCTTATTTCTTAGATTGTCGAGAAGAGACCACTGTCCTCTAATTCTTGGTGACTTAGTCTGATGAATACAAAATGTTGAATTTGGGGTATTCATCGAAAACCTCAACACTTTGTACATTCGTTATTAAAACGTTTTGTCTCCAATACACCTGTCATGTTTTTCAATTCAAGTACATGGTACTTAACAGGTGCCTACAAAATGTTTATCTCGCTTTATTAAAAATAAAATTAGTACAATTTAGGTTACCTGAACTGTGGTTTTATGTCCCGGAGAAATTCATCCATGTTTATCTGATTGTTAACATGATTCGTATTTGTTAGAGCATTTAAGAGAAATTTATTTATCAGAGTAACAATTCTTAACAACAACCAAAAACAATTTTGAATAAACCAAAACAATTTTGAAAGGGCTGACGGACACTTATTCAAACAATTCTATTTATAATCATCAATCCACTTATTGAGGAGCTAACCTGTTTCCGATAATCTTAACTTTTATAAATAAGAGGGTCTGTGGTGTCCTCTGTAGGGTCTGAAATCACGGCAAGACCTAGCAACATGACCTAAAGTGTTACATTGACAACAACGAGGTTGATGAGGATCTTCATATTGAAGGGTTCGTTTAATAGACGAAGTGTGAGATGTATCATCTTTAAAGGATGTGGTTATTGTGACTACTTGTTTTGGAATTAACCGTTCAGCTTTCTTATTTACTTTTGCCTCTTTCTTCAAATGGGGAACGATTTCGGAACGCAAAAGTTTCAAGTCTTTATCTAAAAGTGAGCACAGTTTATAGACTCTTGTTTGTAACTCTTTTATCTTTACCTCATTTTGGTGAAGTCGATAATATATATATGTCTAAGACGCTTTTGTTCTATGAATGATAAAAGTCATCAAAGATTGATTCTCTATTAGCGTAATGTTTCCGTACCTTTCGAACATGGGATTTTCGTTAATGAATAAGGTTGTAGAGTAAAAAATGTGTTTATGATCCAATTTTGGTTCTCTTTTTATCCAAGATTTTGCAAACCTTTTTTCGGGGTTACAAATGTCTCAACTTTGTTATCATTTCCTACCATCGGTGATACTTTACCTTGCGTTTTGGAAAATTGTTCTGTCGAAGAGATTTGTAAGGCTTCTTCCTGATTCTCCATATTCACATCAATAAAGAGAAATTCATGTCCATCATAGAGATTGCCTTGNTCTATAAAGATGGTTTCGTCCGATTCTTCTGACGAACTATACATTTGTTGGTCTAATGGATCTTTTTNACTCCCAAAATTAAACCTTTATTTGGTTATTCCTGGTTTTGTAGAGGGATATTATATTGTTTCTCCTTGCTGAAACCTTTCGAGTTGTGTAAACGACTTTGTTTTTTGTCATCATGGGCACTTTGATTTTCAAAGTCCTTTTCAGCTTTTAACCCAGTTTGATCACCAGAAGGAGCTTCCGTCATTACAGAGATGGTTTCTGCTTCATACATGGAGGTTATTTTGGAGTCAGCAGTTAATAAACAATTGGAGACTAATTTCTCCATTTCACGCATACTATTCATCGCTATCGCTTCCTGCAAGACAAACAATTCTATAAAGTATCAAGTCATCACGTATTTTTGAAAAATCGCTTCCTAAATATATCAGAAACAATCCTTCCTGAAATTAATACACCTCCTCTGTCAGCCTATTATATCTTTTATGGTCTTCTTTTAACTAAAAAGGTGAATGATCAAGTTTTTGTTTGCTTTTGTTTGCTTTTGCTTTGTTCTATTGTTTGCTTTTGCTTATTGTTTGTTTGCTTTCTGTTGTTTGCTTTTGTTTGCTATTGTTTGCTTTTCTATTGTTTGCTTTTGCTTATTCCTATTGTTTGCTTATATTGTCCTATTGTTTGCTTTTGCTTCAACGATAATTTATTGGAATCTACTCATCCACTCACACAGAAAGATATCTTAGATAGCCTATTTTTACTACCGGAATCGATGCCACTAATTTCAAAAGACAAAAAGATCATTGTTAATGTTCTCCCAATCTGTTAGCAGGAAGATCTCTAAGCGTCACCAAAGAAATCTCCATGCCTGGTTATGTNGAAACAGCGAGTGACGAGTTCGCCAATACCACACAACCATTTGCNGATTGGAAGGACATCATGNAAAATTTTCATGGTAGCTCAAATTTAGCTACTCCCGTTATCTGTCTATCGCGCATAAGGGGATCTCATAGTATGCGCCAAAAGCGTCTAAATCAAGTCTGAATCTTGGCCTAAAGCTATTTCTACACGAATTATTTAAAGGTCTCCTTCCTAACGTAAAAGTTCATAAGAATTGCTAACTATCATAGGAAGGATTTAATTCTTCCTGTATACTTAGTGATTATTCATTATGTCAATCGATTTTGTCAAGTATTCGTTGTTCCATTTTATAATCGTTAATCTATTTGCAACCCTGAAAATTTGAAAGGAGGACACTCAGTCTTACTCCTTTAGAGATAGCACACAGCTTTTCCATCTCTTATGTGTCGGCACACAGAATATAGACACTTTCGCTTAGTTCACACATGGTCGTCACACAGATCATCCATATTGACACTTAGTCAGTTTGTGTTGTTTATTTTCATGGTCTTAACCACGAACAATTTTAGGGATAGAAGATGGGAATAACATACAAGCAATATAAAATTCAGTTCATCCTTAACACTAAATCGTTCACTGAATGCTATCAAGAGTTACTTGCCTAAGGGACAGAATTCTATCAGCTATACTTATTGTTTTAACTACCTCGTTTGTTCCTAAAAGCCACTTAACCCTTACGGTAATTTCCTTAGTCAGTATAATTAGCAATTCTATATCGACTCATCCAGTCCTATTCCCTCCAAAATTAAGCCTACTCACACAAAAATATAGAGAGAAGGTGAGTGGATTGTCCCAGTGAATTAATCTCCTCAGTGGTAAGCATAATTCACTCTTGATTATTCCATTTCTTGTGGAAATGTTACCTCATTCTACTGACAACTCTGCAATTTTTATGAGGGAATGATAAACGATTTTAAGAGAGACCCTTAAAAACACATCGTTTCTATAAACTATCACCAAATATTCACAGTTATCTTTATGTCAAGTCTCTTATCCATTTATAAAAGTAAATTCTACAAATAAACTAAAGCATTACATTAAAACGAGTAGTGAATCCACTACTTTTCATAGATAGTTTTGAAATCCAAATGTTTTATCTAAGTCACCTTTCGGTTTGCTTTCAACATCTTTCGTATTTTATTTGGATGATATATCTTTCTAGCTCACAGATTTACGCTGCCTATTTACCCTTATATTATCTAGAAGCATCTAGGTGAATTATATATGAATAAAGTTGGTTTCCCTCAACACTCTTCTTAATCTAGATTATAATACTAATTCAATTAGTCTGATCCATCAACTATATATGGTAGTTTGTTTGACTGAAATGAAATGTGAATACATTTCTCACTCCCACTGTGTTGAAATGAACCAAAAGACAGGAGGCATGTAACAAAGTTGAAGAATTTGAAATTCAACCTAGTGATCTAAACGAAATTATTCTAATAGCTTAAAGAACACATCCGGACTATAAACCTTAAACAATATGTAAACACAATATGAGATAATATTGATGCTAAATAATATGGTAGTAAATATGAGCAAACAATATAAGAAAAATGCTAACCCATATGGCTGTTCAAACATGAGCTAAATCTTATGCAATAGTTATGTTGTTCAGATCCAAGGTTAAAACCTGACATCAAATGTGATGGGTAGTCAAAGGAATAATTGTCTACATGGAGGTTACCTGCGAAGGGCTGACGTCTTTCACCTTCTATGAATTCAATATTTAAACTAGGAACACAGAATAGCTCTTATGATTCAGTTAATATCGCAGGGTTGCTACTATTTTCTCCTTATCAAAACAGTGATATAGTGCTTTAAACCGAAAGTTTTGCAAAAACAAGCAAAAGTCCCACAATTCACGGTTACGAAACAGCGGGATCGCAGTGTGGTTAATCTTAATTCATGCTGATTTCATGCAATTTTCCATATTTACGGAGAATTTCCAGAGCCTGTCTTGGACTATGCGGAATTGTTGAAGAACAACAGTCTATGAACAAAACAAATCCTCCTCATAAACATCACCGATGTCGTTAACGTAAGTCAGAGAAAATGTGATGATGGTGAGATGGATATCTAAGATGTTTCAAAAAATCTTCTGAAGTATACTACATGGAACTCTATCCCAAGATTTACTGCGATGGAAACCAAATGAATTTAAGCTCTCGGATGAGACAAAATTTGTAATCTCGACATGGCCAATGAAGCTGACCCTTTGGCGAACAGGGCAAATGTTTTCGAATGACCGAATATTTGCTTGTGTCAAAGTATTCTCTTAAAACCAACGGGGATCCATGGATGCCATAGGATGTTGAACGTCAGGTGTTGTCTCTGCAGTTTATGTCAAGTAGTCTGAAAGTTAGGCTTGAACTGAAGGTATTCGATTCCGTTAATGTGAATTGTGAGTAAGTGAGTTTTATCTGTTCATTTCAGATCAAGGGGCATATAGATCGTACCACAATTTTCTGAATGGAAATTGCTTTAACTTGCACACTTACTGCACAAATCACCAATAAACCTGTAGGTTTTACTGTTCTGGGCCTATTTTTGATGTTTCAGTTGGGATGGACTATCCATGAACTGCGGCATGGCATTATAGGATTCACAAAAACACCAGTTTGGCTACTAAATTCTTTTTCGGATTCTTCTTATATGATGTCCTTAGCATGAGTAGTAATTAAACATTGGTGGTCTCTTAAAATCCATACATTGTTCTTCGTTACGCCCCGTGAATTGGTTTTGTAAAACAGATTAGTAGTCCAAGCCAGTTTTTATCCGGTATTGTTAATAATTAAGGAATCTTTAAGAAAATTTTGCATCTTCTGATGCACTAATCGTCGTATCTGGTCAGCAATTAAGCGAACATTGACTTCTGAGTAAGGTCTAAGCCCAAGCATCGGTCTAGTGAATATGAACCTTGACAGTCCATCGTTTCCAAATGCAAAGGGATGTATACCCTGAAAAACAACACTGGTTCTTACTGCATTGCTGATGGGGTGAAACACTAAAAATCGTGCAAGAGTACGCTTGAAAAAAATTTTCTACAGGAATCGTAATGTATAACTGTCAGATGTGTTACTTCTAGACTCGTAACTGGATTTATTTTAGTAAACTAAGAGGTTGTATGATCAAAATTTACCTATACTATTTTTAATGATGGAAGGAGCGCCCCAGAGAAACAACTGAATCTAGATAGAGTTGATCAAATCACTGGTAATAGTATAAAGTTCGTTCTCACAAATCTTTTGAGTAGAATCTTGGGCATCAATGACACTTTCATAACTGTAATAAAAAGTTTACTTTGTTGGGTGGGAATCTCAAGGAACTTATAAAATGTTGTGCAGTGAGGGAAGAAAGACAAATTCTTGTTTTAAATGTTTTGCATCGTATCGCCATTTCCAAAATCGTTGTCATCATCTTATTCTTTTTAAAAAATTGGGTTGGCCACTCAGGCTGTTGCTTCTATAATTTTGCCTAAAGTCCCATGAACATCGTTCTAAAGGGAAAATTATAAGCTTTAATTTTCCAGTTATATTCTAGGTGCGTACAAACCATGGCAAATTTTCTTCGAACCCACTTTGTCCATGGATATTTAACAAAAGTTAAGGTGAAGGGTCCCACTAGATAGGTGTAAGAGTACCGTAACTTTTCGATGCAATGTAACTATTAAACCCATGAAATTGCTGTCTTGAGAAAGAGTGACGTTGTTTGTTTCTAGATGGAAATTTTACTCTCCACCTTTCGTGAACCTGACACAGTTGTTTTGTGCAAGCAAGGAGAGATAGCAACTATGATATTTTTAGGGCGGATTAACGATCTACGTCAAATTTTGACAATATATAGTCCCATGCTTATTTCTCCAAATGAATGGACCCCAAAATACCTAATATGGGCATGTCAATAAAATTTTCTCATGTGTTCAGTCCCCTAGAGGTCTTGGCAGTATCTACTTTAGGCGAATACTATGAATATCATAAAGTTTTGGGTCTGCTGGAAAATCCCGATTTGAGCTCTGGACTGATAGCAGGTCCTACTTTCAAAATTCTGTTGAATATCAGGGCCAAAATATAGTTTTCCTTAGCCGCACTTTATCCATACTTTACCTTAAGTCTTTGTTTCTTAATATGTGATCTTTCACTAGAAAGCCTTTCTAATTGCAAATTTCCTTCAACCTGATTGTAATTTTTGTAAAAAGAAAACTTGAGGTGGGCTGAAATTGAGGCAAGTGGTGCTTGACTTAATTTCCATGGTACACTGAAACGTTGAAAACCAGTTGGTATCAACTTCAAAGGGTTACTGTTTGTCCGTGGACTAAAATCATTGCTGAAATGAGGCTAGCCACAGTTCGAAACGATCGAAATTCATGCATTTCCTTAGGTTTCGTACCGTTGGGATTTACTTTGACAAGACACAAGTGTAAAGCAAATGACATCTTTCTTGCAACAAAAAAGGCTCTTTGTTTTTTGTTTTTTCATGAAAACTCATCCGAAATTTGAAAAGCAAATTTTTTGTGAAGAATTTTATAGACATCAGGTAGAACTCATACGCATGTTTGGAATCAATCTCGTACTGCGGTTGAATAAAAACTGACCAGTCGACAATCTTATCGAGCCATATATTTCAGGCTATAAACTCCTCAATGAATGGACTTCTGGAATCCTTAAGGTTTTTGACTTTCACCATAACAAGTTGAATTTTCCTAAAAACTTTTGGGATAATGACAATTCAACTGTTGATGACTCAAATGTACTTCTTATCATACTATTGCTATTCAGCCTACGGCTGTCTGTCTGAGTAGACAGAATCAAAGCCACAAGTTTTCATGTTTGTTTTGTACACGAGTATAATTTCCATACCTTTTATATGACTGAAAAGGCACGTACGAAACATTAAGCAGTGAAACTCATAATATTTGTCAACAAATCTTCTGCCGATAGCGTGCATTATTTCGACCGCAATTATTTGATTTATCTCAAAATTTCGTGCATTCTTGCACAACGAGCTCATTATAAATGTGAAACAAAGTTTTCCGGAGTTCGGGTTTGTATTTTTGTAAACTCTTTTATAATGTACACTCAATGAACGAAATCAAAATCGTTCCAGACTGACATGGAACAGAATGACGCTTTCAATGTTGGAAATAGTCGATAAACAACGATTGAAATTGTTTTGTTTTTTTTATTTTTGTTAGAAAGGTTGATTCAACCAGCCTCTTCACACCAACTTAAATCTTTTCGGTAGATTTCCAGCAGTTTCCATGAGAAGAGTACTTCTCTTTAAAAAATTGTACAGTTCAATGCTTGAGTAACGAACTGTGCCATCTGAACAGTCAGGTTCTTTCAATGGTTTGGGTGACACAATAATGTAACAATCCACAGCTTCCTGGTTGAAACCAGGTGACACTTTAGAACGATACCAAGGTTCAATCTTCTGAGGTTTGAGTTCAGGATGATGTATGAAATAATTAGTAATCTTTTGTTGTAGTTCTTCGTTTGTAGGTACTTTAAAACCTTTAGATACTGGGTGGTAAAACAGTTCCACTCTTCTTGTTGTCATGTCAAATAGGTATACACCGTAGTTCTCACGAACGTGTGCTGGCTTCTTAAGTTTGCTTCGGCTTTTTCTTTCATCCACTTCATAAAACACTTTTCAAAATTCTAATTAATTTAAAACATGACCTAAATTCCTGTACTTTTCTTTCCTGAGAAAGGAAAGAATAGAATTGAAAGTTAAAACTAACGAAATGAATAAAATGAAATCTGAAAAATGGAATGAAAAAGGATTTTTTGAAAAATCCACGTTGGCAACCACTTTTAAGAGAAGGTTTTGCCTCGGTAGCTAGACTATACATAAATATTCATCCCCTCATGATAGAGTTGGTCGATAAAGATGTTTGCAAAAAACACCCTTGGGCAGTGTAAAAAGAATCCATTGGATTCCCCATCATTCCCATCATTTTCGTTTCTGGGTAAAACTTCAATTATGATTAGTTCGGGGTAGTCCCTAACATTCCGACTCATGACTTCTAAGTACAGGATCATTTGTTCATCCAAAGGTGTGTTGGATCATTTGTTCATCGACTTCTAAGTACAGGATCATTTGTTCATCCAGGATCATTTGTTCATCCAAAGGTGTGTACATTCCAAAGGTGTGTTGTTCTTAAGGTGGGTGAAGCCGGGTAGTGAAAAATCAAAAGTAGTGGATTTTTCTGTGTTTGAGCGCCGTTTCTCTCATCCCTAGTTTTGTGAGGTCATTGCCAGTTTCCCCCCTGTCTCTGTCGAAGCCCCTCTGTTCGAACCCTGTCACCTCCCCTGTCACTTTTCCAGGTCTCCCCTGTCGGTTACCTTGTTAGTTCCCTTTTCGCCCTGTCAGTTCCCTTGTTGGTTTCCCAGCAGCTAGCCTGGTAATGTTACGCCTGACAGTCAAAGTGGGAGTTTATGTACAGGAAGTGATACAAGTCGTTTCGAACGTTTTGATTCTGACAAACAAGGAACCTCGTCAGATGTGCATCTGATGAGGCATGCGAGCAAGAAAATTCACAATATGGATGAACAAATGATCCTGTACTTAGAAGTCATGAGTCGGAATGTTAGGGACTACCCCGAACTATATAGCCCAAATAGGACCGCCTGCAATCATAATTGAAGTTTTACCCAGAAACGAGAATGATGGGATACAGTTTTGTAAGTTTCACTGCAAAAGAATACCTGGAAAAATGGCATCTTTTGCTACTACTGCAAACTTTTCAGCTCTGGATATCCACTAGCACAGCACTCAATACATCTCCTCTTTGGAGGTACTACACTCATAAGAGAGGAGGTGTTTATGAGGGTTGTAATTCTTTGAGTTATTGGATTTAAAGGCGCTGCACATTGAGGTCTCTGCTGGAGAGGTCTTGGCGTCAACCTTTCGGGCCTCGCTTTGTAATACCACCGATTTCTATCATTACGTCATGCTCCCCCTCAAAAATGTCTACACACCACTGAGTGGGGCCCCGCAAAAATGCTTCAAATCGGGCCCCGCACTTGCCAATCCCGGCCCTGAGTGTCGCCTGGACGTTCTGCAAGCCTGGTGGGTTCACCTGTGTTGAGAAGATGCCGGTCAAGATCTAAAAGAGCTTCAGCGAGCCCTCTGCCATTGGGGTTGACCCCGGCACTGTCCCAAGAAAAGTGACGTGNACTGAAATCTCCGACGACTATGAGGTTCTCATAGGTGTCAGAGAGGTCCCGCAAGAAATCCCACTGACAGGAGTCAGCTGCTGAGTCACCTCTAACATACAGGTTGACCAATGTGAGAGGCTTGTGAAGTCTAGGATCATAGATTTGCAAGATCTGGAGTTGCCTGTCAAGAAACATGGTTTAATTCACCTAAGCATTGCAAAATTTGTTGTTTTTAGTGCCCTGCTGGAAATTAGCTAATGCAAATAAGTTTTTCGTTGCTACTGATGTAGCGAAAGAGGGTAATGAGGTCCACAATATTACTGCGATACGATTGACTCTTTACGGCCCGATAGTATGTTCCTATCGTGTGATGAGCTAATGTACATATTTTATAATTGACCATATTTCATTGAAATGTTTGCTGTGTCGCTTGTAAATATTTTTCAGGTGTGCGAAAAACATTTCTGAAAAGGTGAAATTCGCTGGTAAACTTCCGCATTTGATGAAAACACTGGACGACATCTCTCATACCGTTTAAAGCATGAGTGGGCAACCTGTTTACTATCACGGTCCGTACAAATCGTGGATTATCGCTAGCGGGCCGCAATACCAATTGATTTAATCCAAAAAAATAACTTTTATCTGACAATGAGGGATAAGGGATTTCCTTGACGTACTATCTAAGTATCCGTTTGTCATGGAGCTTCGTTTTGACCCAATTTTGTACTCTAACTCGGGTAAACAAAATTTTTGTGCGGGCAATATCAACTGATCAGGCGGGCCACATTTGACCCGCAGGCTGCAGGTTCCCCACCCCTGGTGTAAAGGTACCAAAACTGCTGCCAGGAGTTGTCCTTTCACAAATGCCAAGCTGCTCAGATTTTTCGGGACCAAGCTCATCACGCAGGCTGATTTTGAATGAAAGATTAATGTCAAAAGGACATTCCAATTGAACAAAAGCTTTCATTCAGAGCAGGGTTGAATGTGAAGAACGGGAAAAATACGATCTCTGCCAAACTTTGAACGACGTAAAGCACAAGGTGCAAATCGAAAAGCCGTGATAATTCGCTGACAGTGACACCACAAACGATTGCATTATCTGCATGTTGCAGCAATGAAGTGATGCTGCTGGTGATTTCGTTGAGAAAGGTTTAAAGCTTGACGAGAACTTAATGCTCACTAGCCATACGCGGTCCGTCAAACTTGGATAATTTTCAGTTTTCTTTGAAAGTGAAGAGCCTGCCCACCGTCGAGGGAAGCTGTGCGAGACCTTGTCGCGAACATGCAAACGTCACCTGCACGGCTTGCTCTGATAGTCAGTTCACTTTAATTTTGCAACTGGTTTTGTCGTTTCTTATTCTCTTAAAATCGGAAAGCTTTGAATGTCACGGAGTGATATGGTTGATTTTTGAGCAATTGTGTTTGATGACGCAAAATGTTTACACTTATTCCTACTATTCTGTGGTTTTCGCTTCAATTTTTTACAACACTGCTCCTAACGCCTACAGGTTTTTGCGCACAAGTGGCAATTGTATTCTACCATGTTGTAACACCATTCGGAAAATAACATTGTCAAATACAATGAGCCCTTCGACTGAACAGCATGAAGGCACGTTTTTGTATTATGTCAAAAAAAGTACAAATTTTGCAGTCGAGCGACAAGAATGTTATGCTTTGAATGGATGAAATTCACCTTCGACATTTTTTCGATTACAGAGGTGGTAGCGTTGTTGGGGCTGCTAGCAACAGTAAAGAAGCAGCGAAATCAGCGTTTGCTTTCATGATTACAGCATCCTGTCTACCCCAGGGCCGGATTAAGGGGGGGGCAACGGAGGCAATTGCCCCGGGCCCCCCGCTGCAAGGGGGCATCCCGTGATGAAATTTATTTGTTTCAAATAAAATACTCGTTTGAAAAATTTTTGTGATTCGGAACCGATACAAGAATACAACTCTATATTATATTGCTATGTTGCGTTAAATATCAGGAGCTCCAACAGCAACTGATTTCTCTGCAAGTTGGACTGTTTTCCAGTTTTCGTCATCGGTACTGAAGAGTCTATAAATATTTTCGGTTTTATTCCATGCAAATATATTTGATGTCGCTGGTAACTTTTCTCTAATAATCGTTCTTTTGGCATGGGAATGACTTTCTACTCGTGCATCACGCCTATTGCACAAATGTCACGAAAACGTGTACTATTTGTGTGCTAAAGCTAGTGGTTGCTGATCGCTGTTTCGTATCAATCAATGCTGCCACTAGGTTCAGTCTCGTTAACATCAGATTGTTGCCTTCTTCTACATCGGATAACATCAGATTTTTATGCTGCAGTTTCATATAAGCTAAATGCTTCTATTAACGAACCTAACAAAGCGCGAGTACCCTCGTTGAATCCGAAACAGAGCGAAATATCGCCA
>JGI24021J15306_10009645_pt1 | contig 11946 bp, 7 predicted proteins | sample Ectturendosymbi1_FD_15306 | JGI IMG/M metagenome (IMG submission 15306)
CCACAGGGATAACTTTGTCTAATGATGTAATAGAAATGCAGGAATTCATGTAGGGTTAGGATAACCCTAAAAGTACAACAGTAGACGTGCTCTTCACTAAGTAAAATAAGTGTTATGAAGAAATCCTGTATTCCCACTGCATTTCATGTTCTTACTGCAGAAATGCAAACTATCGTGTTTCTTTTTTTGTGGTAAATAAGCAAAAGTTTCATTTCTCATTGTATATAAGCGAAAATTTGATTGTCCTCTGTAATTATTGTCATAAAATTACCTGACAAACCAACGTGATCCAGAGGTCCCTTAGCCATGGGCCATTGGTCCATTAGGGTAGGGACCTTTGGGCCACTTTTTCAACAATTTTTAAAGTGCAATCATTAAGAAGTAATTTTACATGAAATCGATTTCCTATTAAAAATTTGCTGATTGATTCCTTGCTTACACCCATCGTGGGAAGTACATATTTGAGCATTGATAAACAAATTGATATTTTCAAAAATATCTGCGAGGCAAATTTTGAAGGCGCATTAATAAATACGCCTTTTAATGTGCTTCACTAGTTAGAAGCAAATCGCATTTGCACTATGGACGAATAAATGTGTGCTTCTGGTGACTTTCGATTAACGATAATTTGTTCAAAAGTTTTCCATCTTAGCGTGAAGTTGCATTTGATAATCTAAGTTTTGATTTTGTGCCAATGTACTGCAGCCTAGCAAAAAAACATTAACTTCAGATTTTAAGCTTTTACTGATAGCATTGGTGAAACAGCCTGTTCGACTGTGCGATAAAGCTTNATGAAAAAAGTTCTGTGCATGCCAAATTTTTGCGCTGACTCCTGAACAACTCATTTTTTATCTTTGTATGGACTTGCAGTTGATTGTATCTAATTCTATGAACGTTTTTTTTTCATAAAGGTTATCTGGTTTAAACAGGCTGCAATGACTTCTACAACAACAAACTGTTCAATTTCCAATACAAGAGATAATTTATTTGCAATGCAGTTGCCAAAATCAAACTGCATTTTGGCTGTGCAGTTCTATGAAAAAAAACGCAAAAAAATCAACTGTGCGCTAGACTAGAGTATATCACTAAAGATATTCTTGTAAAGCAGACACTGCACTGCTTACTGTTAAAAGCTCTAAGTTTGCTGTAAGCTTGCGAGGAATCAGCCGCATGGGCTCTGCTTTTATCTTTTTGCGATGAATCAAATTTGCACATATCTATATTCAAGTAACTAGTCTCTACACAGGTGAAGAATTTTGCCGAAAAATTTGCTGATTGAATCAAACTCTTCACCTGCGTGGAGATTGGTTGCTGTACTGTTTTCCAAACAAGAATGTTTTGTCACTTTAGAAATGTACCTCTCATCGAAATTCTGAGAACAGGACAATGCTACACGAAGTTTTACTTAAAGCGCGTTTTGCCTGAGGCAAATGGTCGTCGTGGGCTCGAATGTTTATCTCTTTAAAACATAATGTCCATGGACTTTGCTGCCTCAATTTCTTGGCAGTTGAGTCACAGCTTACAGGCGATGGACAAAAACTCACTCTATTGTTTTGAAATAATTTGCTTTTCATTCACATGATTTATGAGGTGGTTGGAATCTTTGATAAACTAAAGCGGAAATGGTCACTGCAAAATTGTGGGTGCAAACAAATGAATCAGAATAACAAAATATTTTGTACACCTTTGTATGAAATGTGGTGTATGTCCTATCTTTCATCCGATAAATAAACAGAAAATCAAGTCCGGCAGCATTGCCATGGATTGAGAAATCACATCACTCACCTCAACAAGCAATATATTTGCTACCAGCATCAACAACAAATGTGGCAGGCGCATCGTGTTTTCTTTCATAAGCAACCGACGAAGTTCTTCAAGAGCAGCTAACTTTATGCGCTGACAAATACAAGTTAAAAAATAATGATAAAATGCGGTTATTGCAAATTGTTGGTTTCAGAAACGCACAAAGACAATCAAATAATTATAACATATGCTGGAGCGTTGCCATCTATTTTCAAGTCTGTTATCACTTTTTCATGGTTTCCGAAGCTTTAACTTTAATAAGCTTTGAACTTTTTCCAGTTTGTCTCACCTGGTAAAAGTCCAGTGGTCGGCGATGTTTCCAAAAGCTTCGGATCTCGACTGTGCAGACAGCTGGGCCAGGTGCCGAATTTAAAGCCAGCAAACCATTTTTTCTTACGTTTCGAGCGGCGAGATGTTAGGGGCACTCCTTGTGAGCAGAGGCCGACAAGATGTTGTTACGCGGATCCAGTTTCTGTCCGCTTCGTGCTTGGCGCAAGCAGTGGCGTCATTCGTAATCGCAACATCGCGGTTTTCTGGCTAAGAGCACCGGATGACAAGCCCTGGCTTTGGAAGACGGAGTTGCCGGTGAAATTTTCCAAAATAAGAGATTTACTTCGCGATGCAATTCATTGCAACGGCAAAGACCAATCCAGGTCGTTGTGTTGTGTTTAGCAACCCCTGGAGGCGAAATGTGCCAATTTATGACTTTAACCGCACGTTATCTAATGAAGAACTGTAATTTTCTTCCGTCATCGAAAAATATCTGTGTTTTCGGTTGCGGATATGAACTAATTAGTTGCAAAAAAAAAAACTATTTCTTAAATCCCAAAGTCAAAAATTGTGAAAACAATGTTTTTTCAAAATGTAAAATAGCAGTGATTAATGGCGTAACATTCTTAAACGGTGTTTTCTACAGCTGATGATATTGGATGGATTTGAATAGGAACACTCACAGGAAAACAGTGGAGAATTCAAAATCTTGTCAAACTTAATTCTAATATAAGCCTACATAGAATGTGAACCTTTTTTACAATTAAAAATTGCTTGCAATTTTAGGGATAGCTCAAGTACTAAGTAGTGAAAAACACTTTGATAGGAACTTCTTTGTGCTTTCCTTTTGCTGTGCTATACTTTCATTACAACGTTTCCTTTCAAATGTTTGCATTTTATTCAGCCAGAATCATTTTGGTGGCATTCACACCGATTGAGGAAAAGCAGTTTTACTAATGCCACCGCGAAGGCCCAATCTCACCATTATGGTTTGTTCATACTTGTGGTTTTGTTGGATGGTGAGTAGCTCTGAATTTTACCTGGTCGGTTTTCAACTATAATTACTGTAAATGGTTTTGATCAGCTGCTTGTGACCATCAATTTTACAAAAGCCTCCAGTGACAGGTGTGGTCAACGATGCACGTCAATTCGACAAGTAGTTCAACGATTGAAGCCGCCCAACAGGAATTATCTTCGCAAAACATTAAGTGGATGAGGTTTGCGCCTTGTTAAAACCAAAAGTCTTGGAGGACAACTATAATTTTGCTACCAAGTCAAATTTTGCATGGTTCCACTTGGAAAGGAAAGTTTTTCTGTACAATCAACTTCAAACTGAAGACTTACGATCAAATTAGTTAAGGTACTCACTCTCTGTCCCTTAGCGTGAAAGTAAAATGCAAGACGTTTTATAACCTTTTGTCAGTTTATGGATGGAATTTTAACACTTGATTGCTTTGGACTACAACAATCTTAATCTCGTTAAACGCAGCATTTACTTACCGTTTAATCAGTTCTTTAAGTCACATGGTGATGTTGTCACGATTTTCTCGTCTTTGAACCAGATTGTCAATATCATTTTAATTCACCAACTTTGTTTCAAACAACCTTCAGAAATTGAAGTTAATCTTATTTTCATGGTTTTCTTAAAACTGCAAAGAAAACTTGACTGCACTGAATGGAAATGGAGGTTTATTGCAAATGCGATCAAAACGTCTCACTAAAAACAAAGTTTTGACATAATTTTTCCATTTGAATTTTATCCAAGAACAAAATCAAATATAAAAAAGTGTTCTGTTAAAATTAGAAGAGATTTAATCTGAAGTTGGATCGTTTCTGATTACCTCAGAGGTTTGAAAATGGAATGATTGATGTAATCTGCTATCGCTAATTTGCCAAACATGCGTTATTCTATAAAAAGTTAATAAATCCTCGCTGATAATATGATCTTCACACATGACAATATAATTTAGTCATAATGACGAAAGTCCAATGGATATGCAGTTGTTGCTACCACTTTTGCCTGTTGTCACTGAAATGCTCTAAATTGCAACGGTCTGTAAAATGTCTTTGCACAACACACGTAATGCATTAAGCCTATTGTGTAAAGTATAATGTTAATCAGGTGATTGCTGGCATGTCTTTAACTTATCTTCAGGACAGTTGCTTAAGCAATCCCCTTACTCGCTCCCCTTGAAGCAGGACTAAGGTTTTGCCACCCAGTTAATGATCCTTATCACGATTCGAACCCTAAACCACTAGTACCAGGTTTTGGTTCTATGTTCGGTTTCAAGGACGTGTTTCGCCACCGTATGTACATCTGTGCGTATAATTGCTTGAAACGCTTATCACGAGCATGATTACAGCAGCTGCGAGGTAAGTCAAAACAACGTGTACGCGCCAATTAGCAATTGATAAGTTAGTTGGTACTGTCTTTTATACATTTACGAAAGTAAGTCTTCACAACAAGCTATATTGTCACCTCAAGACAAAGACTTTTCTTGAATACTTGAATGCCATATCTGGAAGCTTAGTAGTTTCACATAAATGATTTAATAGCAATTTTTAGAAGTGTTGTAAGCGCCGGTGCGATACACGATCAGACTTCAAAACAATTCTCAAACCATGGTTTAACTGGGAGGTTTCAAGAGTTTCTAAAATTAAATCACTGCTTTCACCATAGCCATAGGTTTTATCTCTTGTTAAGTTGTCTGTATGCTATGGCTATATCAAAATTGAAAACAAACAACCATAAAACTTCCGGCAAAAGCTTCGGTGCGTTGTGTTTATGGGACAAGCTGTGTTTCTTTGTTTATCAGAAAATGATGGCAGGTCAAGGCCTTAAAATATCATTGACTGATTTCCAACATAGTAGAAAAGAGATGAACACAATATAACCAAGAGAAGAGAAACTCAATACAAACGAGATAAAAACAGAAGAAACAGAGAATAGTCAACGTACAAAGCACAACTGTCATGCAAAATAAAGAAACAAATGAATGATAATAATAGCAACATACAGTACAGACGCCGGACACATGAAAGAAAAGCAAACAACTAGAATACTTGGACAGCTGTATTTGCTGGCAGAATGATACGTGATTCAGTCGCATGGTAAGTTCAATTTGGGTAAAACTACAATCAAATCAAGTTATTTCATTTTGGTAAAATAGTCAAGATAATTAGAAGATTTTAATTACAATGAAATGAAACTATGACTTTGGCTAAAACGACATACGTTATATAACTTTTCAGAATTCTGACCCAGTTACTGCACATCTCTTAATGATCTTCTGAACATTTTATTGCATGTTTCACTGCTATTTCAGTCACTTAACGTAAATATTTTAAAGGCGTTTAAATTGCAAAGTGTTGCATGGGTTTAACTCAGTGATTCTCAGACTTTTTGGCACATGGACCATCTTTTAGCAAAAAATATCCGATGGACTACCTTTCTATGTTGACACCTCATGAACAACTACTCGTAACTGTATTGCACTTAAGTCAGTGAACTCAAGGAAAAGTTCGATCTTAGTCCTGGAACTCTCTGTGGACCGTTTGGAATTCCAGGTGGACAACCCGGTGGTCGACTTGGGCCACGTTGAGAATCACTAGTTTAATTCCTCCGAACTAAAAAAGCGTATTAAATCAAAGCAAACTGACGCTTTTTTTCCGAAAACATCATCAAAAGCGATTATTTTATAATGCAACTATATAAAGTGCAGCAATTTGTACGAATCAGCTTACAGGGCTCGGTGGATGTGAGTTTTCCAGTTTTACGCAGACCGCAGACTCCGCTCATCACAAAGTTCCAAACATGGTATCTCAAAAAAGGAAGACCTTTAGGGCAAAAGTGATTATGTGTTCTCATTTCTTATTTCATTTCTTATTTCAGGATAACCTTAGAAGCCAAAGATTTTGTGAAACCTAAGCTGAAAAATCAAGTTTGAAGGCAATGATACCCAGTAACGAGAAGTCCACAAAATCCCGTGTTGGACCATCACGTGATTGAAATATGATCAACATTTGGTAAAACATGGTTGTATCTACAACGGTATTCCTCTAAGAAAATTTTACACTGAGCAAATATTGGTTTTACGTAGTGAGCATGAATATTTTAAGGTTGAATTAGCAGAGTTTCAAATTAATTGTAAACTTTATGAATTATTATAAAAATACAAAGTCTTTTCAAAATACGTATCAAAATATAAAGTACACATTTAATTCAAACAGCTTCTTCTTTTCGTGATTTTTCAATATCTTGGAATGTTGCAAGTCCGCGAGAACAAGGTTTCATTGCGCAAATGGTCTAGTTCAGGGGTCACCAACATTTTTGCAACTGCGAACTACTTCTTGTGTACAGAATAATGCGAAGGGCTACTAGTTTGATACACACTTCTGAAATACAATTTTAGCTCAATTTGCTTTCAATTATTTTAGTATTGATATTCGTTAATGTGAAGACGTTGATCATGCTAATGTTATTTTTAGAACAGGCCCGCAGGCGACCTACACGGCCCGTGCGGGCAACCACGTTGGTGACCCCTGGTCTAGCTGTACTGCACATTTGCGCAGTTGCATTCCTCAGAGGAAACATTGATCTACGAACAAATTTACGGGCAAGGACTCTTACATTTTCTGTCTTACCCGCTAGGCAGAATATGGCGACTAAGGCCAAAAAGTAATCCTGCAAGACGAATAAACATTTGCCCACAATTCACATTTTTACGCCGCCTGGGTATGTGTTACGCGTGTAAAAAGTTTTCGAACCAAACTGCATGGTTACTGTTGTGTTCAAGACTAAAAATTTCAATTTTTGATGCATTCAAAATTGAAGATGGGTTTAATGATAACAACTCGGAGAAAAGAAAAGATTATCTCCAAAGTCACACCGAAGTATTTTTGATAAACGCCCATCATTCAGAATGTACATGTCGAGCTACCATTACATTAATAAAACATCCTCCTACTCCATGTTTAAGATAGAATTCGGTCTTGAATTGTGGAAAAACAGTGGTAGACAGTACTTGTTTGATATCTAAGCACTTTTTGCATAGGCAAAAATGGCTTAACTGCATTCATAGTTGTTTGGTGCTTTGTGCTGATCACACCTATCTGTCTCTCACAAATTTCAATTTATCATCACGGCAATGTATTAACGTTCATGATTGCATGCATTTGAACAAACTACCAACAAGTTTTAAATATCAATAAGTGCTTTAATTCTATGAGTAGATTGACTAAAGGAATCGGACCCATAAAAATTTAACTGAATCCTACATCGTCTAGCAAATTTTTAGATTTTTGCTGGATTTCCACTTCAGTCAGTGCATGATCGTTTGCCAAAGTTTCAGTTATCTTGGTCGCTTTGCATAAAAGTCATGTTCTTACCAAAATATGCTCCAAAAAGCCTCGGATGCGTTGGAGTCTATTTGGGTGTTTTCCTGATTCCTCCTGTAATTACTGCCTTCAGTTGAATCATTTAAAGGTTGTTGTCGTAGACATTATTCTTGAGTAACCCCACAGATACAATTCTGGCAGTCAAGTTAATGGTAATCCATAATGTCCCGCGTGCGCCACTTTTTGCGTCACTTTGCACCAACATAACTTGCCAACCGATTGAGCTAGAGAGCTGTTCCAACCCTCTAAAGATGTGGGGAGTCTTGTAGTTTAGATGTGAAAAAAATGAAAAGTTTTGAATTTTAGGTTTCTTGTGGGTGACGTCATAATTGAAGTAGGTTTACACAATTTTGGCTGAGGTCAAAGGGCCCCAACACCAAGAGGTAATTTTTTGACTCAAGTTTTTAGTAAAAGCTAGGCGTAAATCTGCATCTTTAGAGCCCTTGATTGGTCATCTAGTGTTTGTGGTTGGCCAGTCATGGCCAAAAAAAATAATTTTGGCAAAAATCTAAAAATTAGATTTTTCACCAAAATTTTGTTTTTTCGGTCATTTTTGGCCAAGTCGGTTTGATATGTGAGGGTCTTGATTGAACCACATAACTGAAATTTGGGGAACACTTGCACACAGACTGAAGTTTAAGAGAAAATTGTGAAATCCACTAGACCCTTGTAGGATTGAATAAAATATTTTATGGCTCCTGTTTTTTGAAAGTCACCCTGTATTTTCCACAGGAGGGAAAACAACTTAATTTAGCACAATCTTTCAAACCTTGCGAGATATTTAGATTGTTTCATTGTTGAACGATTAGGTTAGTTATGGCATATCAGACGTATTGAGGCACGGTTGGTTTTTGTGTCTAATGTGATTTATACAACTGGAAATATTTGAAAAACCAATCTACGCAATTTCCAATAGTTTTGCATACAGCCTTTCAGCTTTTGTGTTACAGCTTGGGAATCTGCAAAAACACAACATTTTAAACAGTTATTTTAACACAAAACTATATGTTTACCAACATGATTTCTACGCGATATCATGCACATGTAAGAACTATTTACAAAATATTGAAATTTCAAAAAGTACAGGACGTTTATAAATTAGAATTAGTCAAAATTTATGGGCAGACTTCACGACGGTTTACTGCCCAGTGCCCACAACATTCCACACCACTATGTTACCAAATTCATGTCGCTTCCAAGGAGTAGTGCTATGGGAAGATATTTGTTCGGAATACAGCAAGTTACATCCCAACAACAAGTCTTCACAAAGGTGACGCAGTCGAATCAATCAGCAAATTGTTTTACCAGGAAATCGATTTCATGTATTTTAGCAATCTTTAGCGCTGAAAACTGCAAGCGAAACCGTGCGAGTGAAATGGTGAATAACTGAACCTGGGTTTAAAGCAGGGGTGGTGAACCTATTCGCTATCGCGGGCCACTTTGTCAGTTACCGCTAAGTAAGCGCCGCACAACTTTTTAGTCATACTATGAAACCTGTTAAAAACGAAAAAAATTGTTCATCGACAGAAACAAACAACAAACGAAAGTAATAAAAACCCATGCGAACCATGCCGCATGAAATTCTTCGCGGGCCGCACGAAATTCTTTTGCGGGCCGCATGTTCGTCACCTCTGGTTTAGAGAAAGTACACACATTGCAGTCTAAAGCACAAGCTGTCAACATAGAGCTGGCCATACACGAAAATGGCAAAGCAAAACTGACGCCAACTACTGAACGACCAGCTTCAAGCAACGTGCTGATGAGTCAACAACCACGATGGGTCGCACTGCATATGAGAAAACAATATTTTGGCTAAAACATTTCACTTCTCGCGCTTATTTAGGTTTTCCAGAAATGTTTGGATTGTGCTGAAGCAAGACAAAGCTTAAAAACCTGGCGAAGCAAGAGTATTAAATTTTTTTTCCCGAAAAATTGTTTTCTCACGTGTAGCGCGATCCATCATGGTTGTTGACTCACCAACACGTTATATGAAGCTGGTCGTTCGGTAATTGGCGGCAATTTTGCTTTTCCATTTTCGTGTGAGGCTAGCCCTACGGTCACAGTTTGTGTGTGAGACTACAACTCGTGTACTTTCTCAATATCTTGCTTCATTTATTCACCATTTTACTTATAAGTCTTCGCTTGCAATTACCACTTAAGTTCCGTAAAATCGATTTCCTGTTGAAAAAATTTGCTGATTGATTTGACTGCGTCAACTTCGCAGAGAATTCTTGTTGGAATGTCGATACGGGCAAGTTCGAATTATCGCAAAGTTATGAAAGCAGAGCATCAGCATACCAGGTAGATTACTCGAAAGCTCACATCAAACCTGGAGCCTTCAATTCTCAGTGCAGGTTGAATTTCCACTTGTGGTGTTTCGGATTCATTTCTGTCGCTGTACTGGGTTTTGTAGGCCATGACTGACTTTTGTCAAGTGTTAGTTTAAACTGCAAACACAGCCCTGCCCTCTTGTGTATGTGTGTGCTTTGCTTCAAAATGCTTTGAGTACTTCTATTTGCTTAAACGGGATTACGGCGCTAAAATCTTTCACCTTGCACCTGAAACAAGTTAAGATTAACAACATAAGTCACAGCCTGCTTCAACAATGGAGTATTTGGGGTAACTACATAGGTTGCTTACAGTTCTATGCTTTACAAAAGCATTACCCTTTTCTAATTTAATCACGTCTTCTCCACAATTATATGAGTTATATCCAACTAAAGAAGGTTAAGAGCAAGTTGGCGAAGTTCCCACACTTGTATATAAATCGTCCTCATTTAAAAATCTTTTTTTAAATGCGTCCCGCTGCGTCCTAGTCACTGATTACAAAGAATGTAATAACAGTCATGTATCATGTCCGATTCCAGGCTTCACTCACCAACTTCCAGCTTGAACATACCGCTGTTCTAAAGTAGCTTATCTGAAACAAAGCTGTTACGGTCTCACTCATTCTGAATGACAGCATGAAACAACACAACTATGCCAGTCCTCACAGATTACAACAGGAAACAGCAGGCCTCGAAGCAGGTTAGTATGTTACGATGTCAAACATTAGTTTACGCGTTCGAGTACACGTCAAAATCAAAGCTGGAGCACACTTGTCTGTAAGCAAAACTTCTCCAAAAACAAAGATGAGAGCCAAAGCCCAGGACAGCTTTAGGTTGATAGGTAAGGGTAAACACGCCACGCTGAGCAAAATTCGGCGTTTCCAATCAGTCAGAATACGAGATACTGAAATATTTCAGGTGTCCGTTGTTTTTATCATAGCGGTCGGAAATCTGTGCGGTCAATGGAGATCATTTACCGCTAGAAAAATTTGAGGAGTATGAAATTTTAATTTTATATTTTAATTAATTTTGCTGTTGAAGAAGGCGATACCAGAAGCAGCGATATACTCCGTGAACCATGTTTTCAAACTGACCTCAAATTGCAGTTGAGGATTGGAAGCCAGCGACCAGGCGGAAGCACCTTGTTTTAAGATCATGATGCTGCGTCAGTCGACGCGGTGTTCTGAGTAAGCCTTGCTGGACAGGAACACCGGACACTTTGCTCACAAACTATTTAACTTTTCACGATGCAATAGATTAAATTAACCCTAGAAAAGCGATCGATTACAAAACATTTCAACTGAAAATGAATACACTGTTCGTCATCGAACAATTCAAACGTGTTGAGCAAGGCCGAATATTGTATTACATAACGTCTTCGCTTCTACAGACAGCGCAGTTTAAAAGCATAAATGGAAGTGACAAGGAACACACAAATACAAGAAACAACACGAAGATGCGTATGTAGCGGTAATAAAAAAGCATGCGCTTAAGGACGCTAGTATGAATACTTTGATGAAACACAAGCATAATTATATGGTACAACACATGGATAGCGCCAACACGGTTACTGTGATGTTTAGCAGCATTGCATAGTGCTGCGATGAGTTCCAAGTAGTAGACCGATTAAAAAATCGCATGGGGAGTGGCCGGCTCCAAAGGAACAATTGCCATTTGGGCTGCAGACCTCCGGAGGGCAGAGCTATTATGAGGGAACAGTTTATAGAAGTACTGTAAGTAAAGGTCTGTTGGTCTGAGGATAAAGTTTAATACACGTAATCGTTTACGTGATTAACGGAGGCAAAATGCGTTGCCACTTCCAGGCACGTTCAAGCCTGCAGAAGAAACTGGTGCAAGGTACCAAAGCAAAACAGTGCGGTTCTGTCGCGGTGCAGGACCATCAGAAGGCGATCGGCGCAACACAACCAATCACAACGCACTGCAAAACTCCTCCCTCACAGAGAACGCGCTGCACTGCAAATAGACATGCTTGATAAAACACTTAAAAGCACTAGTGTTTCTGTATGCTTTCGAGGAATCAGTCGACTGCCATCTGCTTTCGTCTTTTTGCGATGATTCACACTTGCACATATCTCTATTCAAGTATGTACTTTCCACGATGGGTGTAAGCAAGGAATCGATCAGCAAA
>JGI24021J15306_10009647_pt1 | contig 11944 bp, 5 predicted proteins | sample Ectturendosymbi1_FD_15306 | JGI IMG/M metagenome (IMG submission 15306)
GCCGGAGTCTTAACGATTTTCGAAAATAGGAGTGGAGCCGGAGTTGATTTTGTTAAGGGCCAGAGCTGGAGTCAGTTTGTTAATAAGAGGTTACTTTGTTTATTATTGCAGATTGTTTTTTTACAAAGCATGTTATAACATAACCTTCAAATGTGCAATACTACTTCACAGGAAGTCTTAAAATGTTAATACAACTTGGATGTAAGTAAGGTTAGGTTGGTGAGTTTCATGTGTGTAAAGATTTGGACAATTTCTTGTTCATGGTGATACGTTAAAAATATGTTGACAATAAAATTTAGCTCACATAAAAAGTTTAGGTAGTGTCTCCAACAACCAGCATTTCCAGTTTTCTGTTTCGAAGGACAAAAAGTACCGTTTCCCGCATCCAGTTTTCTGCCGGATATAAAACTGAGTTGGAGAACATCTCACTACTATCAACATGGTCGAGTGGGAAGTGACTAGACAATCCTCAGTTCGAGTGACTCCTTTGTTGTTTTTCTTTTGATGTACTTACACAAGATTGTAAGTCAAAATTTCTGGGTCCCTTGTGATGTACATTTCGAAAAGCAGACAAGTGTTGAAAATTGAATTAAGCTTTTGGACTAGGGTTTTGTGTTAGTGTTTAAAATAAGCATTTAGGGTTAGGGTTCAATGTTAGTGTCTAAGGTTAGGGTTTAGGATTAGCGTTTAACGTTGATGGTTAGGGTTTGCAGTTAAGGTAAATGGTTAGGATATGAGATAAAGAAATTATGGCCACCTTAATCCTTTAACTTAGAAGCAACTGACATGTGTTGCAGTGATCAGCAAATTCATTTGATACGGTTTTAATTTTGCTGATGGTGTCTTTTTAATGCGAAAACCGGATATGGTCGTTTAGACACTGCCAAAAGTTTAGATGATTCACTTTGGAGTTTGAGCAGGAGTCGGAGTCCAAAACTTTAAAATGTGTCGGAGTATATTCAGCCGAAGCAGACTCGAGTCAAAAATTTCAGACTCCGTACACCTCTGGTATGCGTGTGTAGAGCATTATGCCTGAGTGTGTTGTACTCGTTAACATGTCTTAGTGACTGCTTATGGGACCTGTCGCAGAAATCTCTGCGTCAGTCCAAAATGCCAGATTTCTTCGCAGCCAAGCAACTTAAAATAACGAACTTAACTTAAGATTGTTCATAACTGCCTGGATATGGCCGTCACTAGTCTGATGTGCCATTGTAAATACATCAATAAATTCGATTTGCCTCTGCGATAGTCTGCTGTTGGGTCGTAAATGTGTTCAATTGAAGTGATTTTCATCGATATCTCAATACTGAGATGACGTCTGGCTAGGAACAACCATCTTCGCCTAAACCGGATAAAACCGTCGGTCAAATCGAATCCGGATTAACCGATGTTTGCTGTATATCGTGACACTTGGGTTATGCAATATCACGGCAAAGCTACCTAGTGAAGGCCTCTGCTCGAGGCCCCAAAGGTGGGCCGATGGCTCCGTTTGAGAAACCCTGCAGGGATTCGGACCTTAGTCGCTGAGCTGTCAAAAAACAACCGGTGTCAAACGAAATTTCTGACTTCACGCCATGTGCGCATGCACAGAGTAATATTCTACACATCAAATACGCTGAGAAAACAGGGCTTAGGTGTGTCGGGTTAGAAAAAGAAAATAATTGATGTCTAAGACTAAGTCGAATATTTTTCATGGGTTGCAGTTATTCCCGTACTGTGGCTTGTTGTGGGGATCTAGCATCCAACCAATAAGTTTTAATTTACACAACACACATCAAAAAAGTAATCGCCAAAGTTTATTCCTTTACTCTGAGAAGTAAAATAACTGACAAACAATAATAGGTCAGGAATTTCGCTTGACACTGGTTCAAATCGACCCTAAACCCTCCTAATAAATCTTGGGTCCGCATTAAGAGCCGAACACCAAAAACGCTTCGTCAACAAGCACTGAAACGGTTCTGGAATTGTTGGACAAAGAAAAAGTGATAAAATTGAAGAAAATACTATCTTTACTTACTGACTATCAAATCGCAACCTCACTTTCTAGACTGCCGATAACTAAAGACAATAATTCAGATATTTATTAAAGTAAATGAAGACAAGATCGTCCAGACTTGGACACTTGCATAAAACTCGTTCAAAACTTATGCTCACCAACTGACACCAATGAAAAGTTTCACACTACGTCCCGGTTAAACTTCTAACCTACTCCGATCTGCTTTAAAATAGAGCATTTTGAACATTTAGTGTTCTCTAACAATAATCAGTTTTGGTCCACTTCTGTCCGGCTTGAGCTGGAAACACCTTCAGCACCTCGTGTTACATGAAGATTGCTTTGAATAGTCTGCTGACAAAAAAACGACTTGGAACACTGCCGTTTGAACTAACACACTAGAAAAGTTTAAACTAACATACACGCAGAAGAACATTATATTGTCGTTACAAACTGCGCCATGTCGCGAGTTAATTCGTAAAACCTTCAAATAATGCCCATTTCAGTGTATTAGAATCTATATAACAGTTTGAATTCTTTATAATGAAATTAAGAAAATTCGGGTTTAAATCCGCAAAAATAAAGGAGCGTGTGTGATCACTGCATACCAACATCAGGGAAATATCGAAGTTCGGGGCATTCCATATACAAACTTATCAGATATAAACACAGTGGGTGAACTTACCTAGAACGATCCGGGTTATGCACGGTTCAGGATGCTACCGTCGGTATGAAGTATTGCAAGCTAGCACCATCGCGAACGAGAAATAAATGTATAGCGGTTTCGTGCAAAATATCTGAAAATAACGCAGATGATCTATAGGTCAAATGCATACAGCGTCTACGTACATTTCACAAGGCTTACTGCATATAACTTTGTATGGGTTGATTTGCTGTCCTGACAAAAACTGCAGGAATTTTCTTATGTCCACTCTAGCGCTTGCTATTGCATCGGGGGGCCAAGAACTAGAATTTTGCTTCGAAACGTCGTCTGGATGAAGAACTTCCAGGTTTTGAAACCTGAAAACAAACTAGATTCAAACAATCGCTGTTATAAACGTTCACGTTAACACCTGAAATCTAACATGAAATTAATTAGTTATCTTTGATGCTATTGTTTTTCCTCTTACTGCATTCGTGCTATTTCGTGATTTGAGTCACAAAAATGTATGAATAAACCGTAGCTACATCGGCTACAAATCTAAGACCATTTCATATGCACGCTATTAAGTGCCCTAACGTATGTCACAACTTACCATGCTTGTTGTTCGAAAATAGTTCTTGAGAGGGTTTGGGTAATAAGAGACAAAACATATTGCCAGTCCGGATGCCTATACACACGAAGTGTTTAAGAGCAACACACAGTATATCGGTTTTAGTGCAGCAGCTTCAATGCTAGGCCTGACAAAGGTGGCCGCATTGACAAACTTTTTTGATAATCCTTTTCAGGCAAATATTGTAATCGTTTATCTCCGTATTTCTCAACACTTTTCAATTCGCGGCTTACTTTCAGTAAAAGTTGTCTGGAGACCCACAATAAAAAGACATTAAGAATCATTAAAATATATTAGTGAGGAAGAAACAAAATAATAACTACACGTTCAATTTACTGTTAATGGGAAACTTGAGCTTGCTTGTTGGATATGACAAAGTCAAATTTTAAGCGTTCTTCGAGGCCCATCTGAACTTCCTTCGTGGCCCAACGGTTTGAAAAGTGATGTCTTATTATATGGTGCAACTTGGGCAACCAGAGTCAAAAAGTCGTTTAGTAGAGTTTGCACCACGCGTCCAGCTTTCAGCAAGGGGGATAGGTGCTAGTTTTTCCCGCTCATAGACCAATTTTTTGTGATGACGGAAAAACATTACATCAATTCGGTCAAATACATACTAGTGAATACTGTTACGGTGAGTTTTTATACTATTGTGGGCCAAATGGCCAAAATGTCTCAGCGCAAAAAGCAGGATGAGGGTGTTAGAAAACGAGTATCCATAATCAGCAAAGCACATGTGTAAACCCCACCAGGAATCCACAACAATTAGGATTAACGAATGGGTGCAACGTAGAGTGGTTCCCTGAAAGAATTGAAAACCGAGACCCCATCAACGACTGGTATGTGGAACTTCGATATCACATCACTTATATGAGAGTGGTGTGTCGGTTGAAAAATCCAAGCGATGGGCACCAGGATGTTGCGAGCCTGTCCTCATCAAGCTCTCAGACGTATCCAAATTTGACAATGGTTGGAAATCCGTCTCTGGCGTGAAAGCAACAACGATTGCCCAAGCTGGTTTGGGATACTCGTTCTCAGCTCGCATGTTGTGTTAACAAATGGATTCCACAGAAAAAAGAATGCATGGTTATGCTGACACAGTAACCCACGTGCTACATAAAGGCATCAACACCTAACTCTACCCCACAATACCCTGTGTTGGCGGAGGGAATTTTACTCCCTTCAGTGGGTCATGGTTAATGATCGAATCCACTTCAGTGCACGTGCACAATATGACATTACAGTGTGGAGGGTATGATTTGTCCAAAAAGTGATGTTATCATTAATAAAAATCTGAAATGTTTTCTGCACCTGTGCTGGAACAACGCACCTTACATCACCAGCTATATTTCAACAGACGGAAGGCGACCACGACGATGCCTTGCCCCTCTCAAAAATCACGAGCTTTACTTATCCTGATAAAATGTGTCGTCAAATTCTAGCGCGCGTTAAACAAAAACCTTAAAAAGAATAAATCTAAAAAATTCACAATTTTACCACGTTTTCTTCAAGCTTCACAAATTTTTCAAGAAATTGGTTGCTGGAGACATGACATTATGACCAGATTGGTACTGCCCTTAGCGAGGTAGGTAGAAGTGCACATAATACGAAATTTGTGAAGAAAAATAGTCGCTAAGTGGTTTTTCCAGTTTTATCCAGGGTCGTTAAAAATCAGTTTTTTTATAACCAAACCCCTGTTTGTTTCTAAAGAACATGGAAACTCTGTTTTCTGTTTTTTTTCTTTCTATTTTTACATGTACATGCACACAAAATGTACTTTCATTGCACATGGTGAGTTACAACATATGCATGTAGGTAATATTTCAAGGATGGAGTCTAAATACTTTATGAGTAGAGATAATCTGGTATTCCTTATTTTGAAATTAATTTGTAGCTTGCTGAATCTTCCTATAATGTTCATATTCAGCAATTAAACTATCAGAGTTGTTCAAAACCTGGGCTTTAGCAAAAAAAACAACCACCTGTTTTTTTCTTAATTTTTTGTAGTTAACTGCCTGAAAAAATAACGATTTTCTAGATAATACAACTGGATGCAAATAGGGTTGTGGTAACTTCTTACATTTTCATTTCATTTGGAATCTCATTTTAATTTCGCTCAAATCCAGTTGCTTGTAGATTGTAACACCTTCTGTAGAATCCAGCTGTGACCCAGATTTCCTGAACAACACTGTAGGTTTGCGACTACAAATGCATGCAAAATGTCACTCACTGAACAAGTTCATCACTTTATTTTGAATAAAATCTTGATTAAATACATCAAATGGAGAAATATAAATCATCTGTTAAAGACCTTGAAAATTCTTTTTATTTTATAAGTGCTGGTGCCTCAAATGTGTTGCGACAATCATACTCAGTTTTTGCTGAAGATAAACTAAATTCCACTTGAAAATTGAATATTTTGCTGATGGTGTCTGGCAAGCAGTGGAACGAGTGCTAGGCAAAGACATGGTAAACTATAGGTGAATACCTCCAGACCTGGAAGATGAAGCTCAACACAACACTGTAGGAGAATACCTCCACACCATACACAGCATTACTTGAAAAATTGTTTTACTATGGAGTAAAAGGAACACCCCTAAACCTACTTGCTTCCTACTTAGACAAAAGGTTTCAGCGTACTAAAATAGGAGATACTAAATCTTTTTTTAATGTAACATGTGGCGTGCCACCAGTGGCGCATCTAGCTTGGAAATAAGGGGTCTGTCGTGGAAGGGAGCTTTTGATATCACTTTTCAGCATAAAACTACATTTTCTCTTAAGACTACAAATGGACCGATGATTTTTGCGATGTTGCTAAGTATCACATCGGCAAAATTCCGCCGATATACAGCAATACCTGCTCATAAAAGCCGATGCACTTGATTTCTGCACGGAGTGTTCGGAACCGCAAGTTGCTACTTCGTTTCTGATCAATTAACCAGTTTTTATTTTTTTAAAGGAAAATGTTAGGTACCCGGTATTGATCTGTAGGGACCCGATTTCTCTGATTCTAGGGACCCGATTTTCAATTCTAGGGACCCGAATCGGGTCTCTAAAACGCCTTTAAAAAACCTGAATTTACGCAAATTTTCTGTACTGGTCCTAACGACGCGCAGCCCTGCGACTGCATCAACTAATGCGCAATATTCAGACCACTCCGCAAACGTCCCAAGAAACCGGTCTATGACGTAACATTCGCCCTTAGCGTTTGCGCGATAAGCAAATGGCTGCCTGCGAACATATCACGGTAGCCTACGTGCAGTGGCGTAATTGACGGGGGCAAGTCGCCTCCCTGGCAAGCTAAATGTAAAACCTGGGCCCCCTTTAGTTGACATTTTGATATCTAGTATTCTTTAATTTGTTTTTTTGCGTGTTTCGGGGTGTTTTTATTTTATTATCTAGTATGGACATCCACGACATCCAGAGATTCACTATCATTTCTTAACCTTTTTTTGAGTTTTGGTTAGTGGCCCCCCCACGGTGATCAGTGGGCCCCCTTCAACTCAGCTTTGTTCCCCCTGGCTCAAACCTCTAGTTACGCCACTGCCTACGTGCCGTGGTGATTGACTACTTCAGTGACGCAGGTTTGCGCAGAATTCCATTTTATATGCTTCTTCATCGTACTAAAAGTATTGTCTTTCAACTGTGTTTTGAGTGTTGCAAAATAACCTCATCGGTTATCGGCAGTGAAAAATAAAAACATCGGTTTCAGCCCAAAAAAAGCCTTAACGATCGAGCTCTACCTTAAACCCAATTAAACTTAGCTGGTAGCCTAGCGCAAATAACTGTGTTGAATAGAATTCAACGCTCTTCAACCGGTGTGCACGATGCACCCTAGGGTGCACCAAAATACGCGTAGGGTGCAGTGCTAAGAAAGGGTTCACAAAGGTGCATCACAAACTTGTCACACTAAACAGATAATTTTTACAAAAACTTTCTGTTAGCAAAAATGTAACATTAACCAACCAATGACTTTCAGGTTTTAACCGAGACTTTGCAGATTCTAAAGTGTGGTGCATAAGCATCACACCACATCAAGCTATTGTTGTATCTAGATGATTATTTGTGATTCATAAGCAGCAGAGAATGAGCCATTATCAATTTAATTATGTAGCTGAGTTACTGAATTAGGTTACTTGCTTATTTAGGCCAGGGTGCTTACAGACATGGGCGCAATTGCGTGGGGGGCACGTGGAATCGTCAGTAAATAGGGTGCATGAGTTTAAGTGTTTAAGTAAATAGGGTGCATGAGTTCGTCAAAACATCTTTAAGGGTGCACCGTAACGAAAAAGGTCGATGAGCACTGGAATAGATAGTGGTATTGATCTCACTGTCAAAACACATAAAGAAAAATTTCCATGTTATCATTGTTTTCGGGCACAACGCATTTGTTACATCACAATCACATCTACATACACTTACAAAATCGATGCTAACAATCAGCTCCACAACTGCGTCTGTGGAGCGCTGTCTATCAAGATCACGGTGTTATTATAAATATACTTGCGATATCACTGCGGAGAAGAACGATTGAGTTCCAATTGCTCTGATGATTTTACATTGTAATGTGAAAGCGAATTGCTCGAAATCAATACAAGGCTTTTTGCGCAGCAAACAACATTGTCAACTGTTCAATTATAAAAAGGCTGTTTTCGAAATACAACACTTGACTGATATATTTTGTCCAGATTAATGCGATGCGACCACAATTTCTGAGGCGAGCTGTCGCGCCTTTCAATATGAGAAATTCCTCGTAAAATTATAGCTTCAGTAGAAACGAATCTGCATTACTTGGCCGTGACCCTGATTAAAGCCTAAACTTATTTAATTTTGTCATAACCTAGTAGGTGTAAACAGCAGATAAAATTTGGGCCGAAACTGGAAAACAGAACGATCGTGATTGGAGACTGTGTCGGTGTGTCCTCTCGCCATGAAGCGAAATATTACAAAACGGCTCTGCGTGTGCGTGGCAGTGTACCAGCTTCTGATAGCTTTGCTTACATTGGAATTGGCACTGCCAGAGGAGGAAATGCCGAAACACGTGCGTTCGACGCAATACCAATTTAAAGTGTTCAAAAACGTGGAATGTTTCAGGTCATTGCGTAGGCGCTATTTAGACAAAGCAGGGACGTTGTTGTTTCGTAACACTGAGCAACGTCAGAAGGGAAAAGCTGTTGCCTGTTCCAAACCACCCGCATTAGAGACCTGCAGTGACAGCGTTTCATATTTTATCGGCTTTAATGCTGAGTACTTGCGACACAAAAGTGCCTGTCATGACAGCCAAACAGACCCCTGTAAGCGCCCCTGCGTGCTACAGGGATCTGTTGTTGGGCCTTTACTATTCCTTATATATATTAACGAGATTGTGAAAGCCTCCAACTTTAATACTGTTTATATGCTGATGATATCAATCTGCATATTTCGGGGGAGAACCATAAAATTCTAGAAAAAACAGTTAACCGTGAGCTTAAAAAAATTAATCACTGGGTTCGTGCTAACGAATTATGTATCAATTACTCCAAAATCAATTTCATGCTCATGAACAACCATAACAATATCAATTTTTTCAGTTTCAGTTAATCATCACCCAATATCAAAACAAAGCAGTTTAAATATCTTGGCGTTATACTTGATGACAAACTAGATTGGAAGCCTCAAATTGTAAAGTTGGCAACACAGCTCTCCAAATCATGTGGAATGTTGTTCAAATTAAAACCATATACCAACATTTTAGTGCTCAAATCTGTTTACTTTGCTCTTTTCCATTCCTATTTAACTTATTCAATACCGAATCGGGGAAGGGCCAACAAGACGACTCTACTCCCTTTAATTAGATTGCAGAACAAAGCTGTGAGAACCCTTGAATATCACAAAACGAAAACACCTGCACTTTATTCTGAGCATTAAGAAATACCAGACTTATTTAAAATGTCAGTTGCCAAATTCACGTACTTCTTTTATAGCGGTGCCGGTGGATTAACTAATCACTACGATAACTACTCTCACTGAGATTGCATCAGTCCACAAATATCAAACAAAACTTGCTTCTTTGCAAAAATATTATTTACCCAGAATGAAAACGTCTTTGGGTCAGTTTTCTCTGAAGTATATTGGTCCGAAAATTTGGTCTAACGTTCCTGAAAATTTGAAATCTTCGCTTTATTCATTTGATTTGACGCTTTTTATTACTTTTATTACTGCTTGTAAAACGTCTTCAATTAAAACTTGGTTTATGCTAGCAACAGGTCTGGCTGATAACTTGACCCAGGTGGTCTTTTGCCAACCCTTTATGATTCAACATGTTAGAACACGATTATTAAACTGCAAATCCTGAAATTTCTGATGTTTTTATATTTTCCTTGATATGAAATCAACTTGTGATCTTTGATGTTATTGTATCTCCTCTTGCTGGATTCCTGTTATTTCGTGATTTGAGTCACAAAAATGCATGAATAAACCATACCATACTACAAAAACGATGTCGGCAATCTTCCATCTCAACAAAGAGGAATCTAAATGTGAGCTGAAAATTAACTGCAGCAACGAAACCCAGCCCTTTTACTCCGACCTCAAATACCTTGGAATAACGGTGGACAGGTCGCACACGCATCGCCGACACCTGAGTAGTTAATTTGCAAAAGCTGACAACACGCGTGGCACTCTTGAGGCGACTTGCTGACTCGGGCTGGGGCAACAACGTTGCGAATAACCACCTTCACCCTGGTCCATTCAACCGCGAGTACTGAGCTCCTGCCTCTTGCCGCAGTGCTCACACCCACTTTATTGATCCTACCATCTACGACGCTTTGCGAACTGTGATTGGATGCATGCGTTACCACCGCGGGCATGCAACCTACTGAGCTTTGTTGCAAAGGAGTCACACTGTCTCTAGCTCGCCTTCCCATGGAGCTTGGACATCTGATCCACTAAGTGCTCACCTGCCCATTGGGTGGGAATGTAGGGCATCCCAAATCGAGACACCCATTTGTATCCGCCGCACCACAACTCATCAGTCATCAGTCATCACGCACAACAACAGAAGTGCGGTGCTCTGGGCGGATCACCGGTGGAATGCGGAGTAGTTGGACAACACTACGAGACTCCGTACTTTCATCCCCAACATCATCACCCATCCTCCTGGAATGGCCCTGCCAAGAACGGCGTGGGTCCGTCATAACACTTCCGCAGCAGTGTCGGACGTTTCCTCTCCTGCTTACACAAATGGGCTATGGCCAGTGGCGTGCAGAGGTCTGGTGATGCCCGGGGCGACTGCTTCCTTGGATGCCCCCCTACCAAATTCTAGTATTGTGCAGTGGTGTATGGTGGTCAATGTTACTGGATATACATTGTTTATGATGTCACAACATGACGTCATATTCACGCTGGCAAACACCGTCTTGGCGAAGTTTGATGACACAACATGCATATTTAGGGACGCCGGAGCTGTGGTGAGGCAGGGGGAGCAGCAAAACAGTTGAGGGCAATGGAAACTTATAAAAACAAAAAAATCGTTACCAATTGTTTGTTTCTGTTGATCAACAATGTTGACCTCAAAAATAATAACATAAATTATAGAAAATCATTCTGAATTTACTAGGTGCCTGAGCAGCTGCAATAAATTTTTTTCAAGTCGATTTTGATAAACTACGAAATTACCTATGACACTGTTATGAAAAGCAGTTGTGTTCGAGGTGGAGGTGCAGTGGGCGCAAGCGCACCCCCAAAGGTTTGATTTGCTAAAAATCTGGGTAAGAATGCCGCCAAAAGTTGCTTGACTTCAAAAAATGGCGCCGAAGGTTTGCAGAAAAACACATGAAGACCTTTTTTGGAGGTCACACCAAAATAAGGTTTTTAATGATCTTTGTGGGAGAAACTTTGTAGGCAAAAGTTGCACGAAAAATTTTTCAGGCAGCTTTGGGGAAATTCGGGAAAAGATCATTCGCCCTCCCAAAATTTTGCCTGCTGCTACACCAATGATGAAAAGGCACCTCCGATCCCATTGCCCCACTTTAGAAAAGACAGAGGGGGAAATGCCCCCGCCACGCCTCCATTCTACTGCATACCTGTGCATATTATTCTAAATGCGCTCTCTTTACTCGTTGTAGGCTACAATGTGTCACTGTAATGAACATAAAATATCACCGGTATCCAAAGACATAGCAGTTGATAACTGCAAAAATATCCGGCAACGCGTTAAAACAGGGTAGTAGAACACACTCAGTGCTACGTCAACACAGTCCACAACTGCAAAAATACAAGGCTGCGCGAATGTCTCGGCGAATAGCAGTGGATCAGGTGTGCTGCTGGGATGGCGGACACCCAGGGTTGACAATTTGGAATCTCGTAAACTACACACAGATTGAGAATGCGCATAAGTACGCAAGAAAATTTTCGTTTTTTATTATGTGGCTGTTATATGTACAATTACTGAGGAGAAAGAACAGATACGGGCTTGTGTGAGCCATTATGATCAATCCGCCTGAACTGCCAATGAATGACGAAGCTCGAAACAAAGGACATATTGCAAGCACTGCTGTACGACTGCATTATCACAAAAAACGAAACAGGAAACTAGTGATGCATCATAAAATCAGCAAAATCAAGCAAATTGAAATTGGGCAGTTTTGAAATTTGGCTCAGAAAATCAATTAAGGGTCCATAATTACCTTCAGTGTTGATG
>JGI24021J15306_10009648_pt1 | contig 11944 bp, 4 predicted proteins | sample Ectturendosymbi1_FD_15306 | JGI IMG/M metagenome (IMG submission 15306)
CTTTGTTCAATACAGTACATTTGCTTCCGGAAGACCTTAGTTTTGAACATGGGAGTGCCAAACTTGCCCTGGGCGCCATCTAACCGCGTTACGCATCTGCTTCCACAGCCCCCGATGGCACATACCAAAGTTTCTTGGGTGAAGAAGTGAGAGATCAGCACTCAACGTTGAAAATGTTCTATCAAACCGTTGTTTGATGCTGCTCAGGATAGTGTCCACTATCGCATAGAAGTGTATGCGGTTGTACACTTCTATGCAATACTTTTTTACTGAGTCAAAAGCTGATGAAACCTTCCCTATGGACAGTTCATCCGCCATACATTTGCGGTTCTCTGTCGTCTTATAGGAAGAGGCTCTTCCACAACAAGATCTACATCCGTTTTACTTAGCTGATCAGGCTGGTCGCTAGCCCACTGAACAAAGTCTGCAGCTGAATCATGACAAACTTGGAAATCACCCGTTTCTTTTGCATATTATCTACCAATTGACCAACCATACGGTGCACAGTCAGCAGATCCAGTTGCATAGTTTGCAAGTATTTGGAGAGTAGCGTAGTACAGGAAAATATTTGCAAGTATGCCTGGGCAGTGAGAGTCGTTTCAAACTTCAGGAGAACCTCAATATATCCAAGCACCCTGCGTCTAATGGTCTGCATGGATGTCTTCATTGTTGACTATGGCATTGAGAGTAGTGATAACGTCCGTGACAAGCGTTCCAATTGGGTGTTGAATGAACCAAAAATCTTTTTCAAGGCAACATCCCTTGACCACCACCTGGTTTGTCCGATAGTTCCAATGCGTTTAACAGTAGTAGAATGTCGACGCCAGATGTTCATTCGCTGATAAAATTCTCGAAAGAATGCACCTACAGTATGTCATTCAACAGTGGGAATAGTGCTGCTCCACCCACCACAACACTCGTAGCTTCAGCCATGACCGGGTTTTACTCTTATTTGTCTCTTTAAAAAACTATTCCGCTTTACAAGCCTCCTCTTAAAGACCTATTCGCCCAAACGGAATGTAGCCTGAAGTAGAAACGAGGCCTTATCGTGCAGCATACTTTTTCTAAATGCAACCAAACCCTTGCTTCGTAGCGTCTCATACGTTATGAGGTTGCTAGTCTAAGCCGCAGTTTCAAATCCATTTCGTTTTGCTCACGGCCCATATCCGATATTTTATGTAAAAAATACTGCAAACAAATTTACTGTAGGGCTTTTGAATGTAAAATAGTTCAATTTTCAATCAGTGACTCCGGACCATTTTTGACTCAGCCGCTGCCGCCCATCGGGCATTGCCCGAACGGCCAGTCCGCCCCTGTGCCCATTATGTATTTCGCCAGCACCGAAACTGGACTGTGGACTAAGAAACCTGTTCATATTGTGTATTAGAAGAAAGCATTGATGTGCAGCTGAACCCATTCTTTCGCTACAGTGTTTCGCTTTCTTAACGCAAGTACATAAACGCAAATTTGTAGGAATCTTTTCCACAGGAATTTTATGGCATAGCCTGCGCAGCTCTATTCTTTGTTTCTTGTCACACGGCATCGTCGACAACTAAATAGACAATGCTTTTTCTCCATGGGCTTTGTGCCCACTATAGACACTAATTTTGTAGAAAATGTGAGATTTCGCTCAGGCCTATATTGAATAACATTACAGTAGATGTTCTGAGTAGATGCATGCCTTCTTGCGTATCAAACTGTGATTTCAAGAAGCAGTTTGATGGTGAAGAAGATTCATTGAAAAAACTCAAAACTTATTATTCAGTGTAATTCGGGTATGGAGGAGACAAATCGTTCTACTGTAATGAATTTTTGTTAGCATCACTTACGGCAATGAAACACGCAAGAGTTATACAACGAACCAGTGCATCGCGAAATTACTAGAGACAGTAAAGGCGAATTTTCTCTTCTACAAAACCTTAGGTGTTTCCGTTTCAGTGAGATGTCTTTAGACATATTTCGAGTTTCTCCCAGTGTAATCAATTCAACCAGTACTGAAACTTGCAATAGCCATAAAACTCAGTATAAAGGTGCCTCTTCAAGTCGAGCAATGCTGCAGCTTGCTTTGAATATAGGATGAGGTTTGTGCACGTAATAATGAATTACAATATCTGACTGCTCTTTAATTGGATGTTTGTTGATTGGAGACTGTTTTTCTTCCTAGTTCACCAGGCACATGGGGTGCAAATCTATTTAAAGCACACTGGAAAATGAGTGCTATAAGTATTAAGAAGAAAAACGATGTAAAACATTTCTTGTGCAGTTCATCACCAGGATATACGTATCTTTGATCAGAACGTAAACATTTGGACTAACCTTTAAGAGGACAAGGAGAGTTCATTGAACATTCACCTTCCGAAAAGTCCACGAGACATGCAAGCACTGTTGCAAATAACAGACTCCACCAGACATTGCACATTGTTGCGCTTAATATTGGAAAACGCACGTATAGCAGTTGTAAACTGAAAGACTCCTGGTTGCTGAAAAGCAGACGTCAATTTTTCTCTGCCGTGTGGAAATCGCTTATTTTTTCTGATGGTGGAAGGAACGAAACAGTAAAACACTCGTGCCTTAGGGCGCATAAAACACACTCGATGACATATGTATATAAAAATAACAGTAAACAGCCATTCATCGACATGATGTTGTCGCGAAACCGTGGCCCGAAAGAAAAAAAAATTAACCATCCACACGCACCTGAAGAAACGTAGAAACCTGCGACATAATTAACCTGATCACCTCCATTTCTTATGTTTCCTTGGTGAACATACTTTTGTAAATAAAACTAAGTATGACGACTACATGTTTTCATGATATTTCATAACAGGGGAGACAGGTAACTAACCAGTATTTTGTGTGTTTTTCGAATGCACAAATGTACTGTAGTTCTTGGAGTAACGTTGAAAAAACAGTTATTCCAGACAACTCCAAATTTCCCCTCAATATTTGCACATAAACTGATTTTGGGCAAGGTCGTTGAATAATAGAGAAAGCAAAGAGACGAATCGACAATTTAATGCTTTTATTATTGGTAGCAGCCTCAAAAAAAAATGACACCACTACTGTATTCCATGTGTTTAGAAGTAGGGATAATATAAGAAATGGCCAACTGAACCTGTATGTGGTCCATAACCTACAAAGTAAACTCACACGTTATTTGCTAATTTATCTCGCCTAAATCATAACAGGGAAACGATGAATGAACAATGGAGGAAACATAAGGGAACGATGATAAACTGTTGAAGCCTGCTTATTCAAAATATTTTTGTCAGAAATATTTGCGTCATCTGTCATTACTGAAGACGGACTGGAATGAATAGTTTCAACAACGGGCTGCATGAGCAAATCAATTACCAAAAGCATCTAACACTACAAACTGCATGTAATTACGTCAAAATTTCACCGTTTTCCAATGATAATCTCAATCATTTCTTACTCACACGCAGACGTTTCATTACTGTTTTCTGAAAATACAATCTCTTTTCTTACATGTTCTGGGAATTGCAGGGATTGCGCAAATCTTTTCGCGTAACTCACAGCACAATAGAACATTATTCTTTGCATTGTAATCATAAAGTCTTCTAATCAAAAAAATGTTTTTATAGGCTTCCAACGCAGGGAAATGAAGAATTCCCAAATTCTACCCTACTCTGTGTGACCTGCATTAGACAATGTTACAAAAACTAACCAGTAAGCAATGAAAATTGGTCAAACCAGTAAAAACTAAACACGAAACGGTAGAAGCGAGGCAAAGCTTAAGATTTTCTGCCTTTCTCAATCATTCATGCAATGATAAATTCGAAAATACAACAAAAAAGTACAACGTCATCTTTGAGATGATGTTATGTGGCTGCTTTCAAGTAAATAGTCAAGCAAGAAACCTTTTTCGCTCAAAAACGTAGACGATAAAAAACAGAAGTGTGATTTGAAAGCACGTGATAAGATCAGAAAACATAATTCTAATGCAGCAGGCAAGCCCGTCGAAAACATAATTAGGCGTGATATCATTCCAACAAAGGCGTAACTTGCTATGTGTTGTTTGTTGCAGGATGTTTCTCGGACGCAAATTGGCGATGTTCAAAGGAAAGGCTTTTTTGGCGCGAGCAATCAAAGCATCTGCATAAAAGCAGCCTAACTTTTTAAAAAAGGTAACTGCTGAACGTAAATCAAATGTTTGTTTGGTAAAAAGCAAGATTTAGTAGAACTACGAATAGAGTCCGGCCAACGTAGAAGCCATATTAAAAAGATATATTTCAATAAATCTCAACTCTTCTGCCTGTACAGAAACCACACAAAACAGGTTTCGACGGGAAAGAAATGTGAGTTTTTTCAAAGGAAAGCTTTGCCTCTCTTAACCTTTCCGAACAGCTATAGTGGTTGGCTGTTCCGGCAAACCGAGTCAGTCTGCTTCTAATCATTTTTCACACGAAATATACTTTCAAAAACACAAATGCACCGTGAATTCTATTCCATGGACGGCGTAGTACACTGCTTAGCTCTGTGCGGTGAATTCGGGTGCAAACTTTGTAGTGGATATACCGAGAGTCCTAGATTTGCTTCCAGGTGAAGTTTTCAGTTTTAACGTAGATCAGTACCGTAGACAAGTACCCAGTCGGGGCGTCAGTTGCTGTTTGGTTCAATGGATGTTGATGTTCTGTAGTTTCAATAAACGATTTAGTGTAATCGTAACCTAAAAATTTTGTTCAGCTCAAGTAGCAGATTATGTTTGTTCACATTTGTATTAGAAGTTGACGCAAATGCATGGTTAATACGAGGGCACTTGGGCACAAACAAATTCCTTAGTCCAGAGTTGGATCAATTACATCAAATCAGTTCCATTATAATTGCAATTACAATTACTCCTTCAAAATTTTCAATTATATTACAATTATTCTGTGCTAAAAATCTCAAATTATAATTATAATTACAAGTATTCTTTGAAGTTGTTATTACAAATCGAATTACAAATACATTATAAGAATGTGAAAGCAACACATACAGATATGGGGATATTTCTCGAAGTGGTGTAAAGACAGGTTTCACGTTACATATCTCTCACAGTTTGAACGTTTTAGTTTTTGCATTAAACAGCAACCACCTGAAGAGTACATGTAAAAATAACAAATAGAAAAGATGCGTAATCGTGATAACACAATACAGCACAAGAGGTACAGAAAATGTGAAATGCTGCAGCCATAGACGTAGCATTATCTGACGCACCTTTTGTTACTTTTCGTGTTTATTTGAAATGTTCGATAACACTGTCATAAGACTTGGCAATGTTACAATTGGGGTTGATAAAAATTGTGATTTTTTCAAATAAAAAAAATTGGATTGTTTGAGTTAAAACAGATTTTATTGATTTGAATTAAATTTTATTGATTTTCACGCNTTTTTTAATTTGTAGGGGATAGCTATCTACACTTTGTAAGTTTTAAGACTATATTTTAATGAAACGTTTTTGTGCTTTGTNAACTAAAGTACATCAACCACAGACACTTGAAGTTTCATTCAACCTATCTTTGCGCTTATGCAATATCCCTTCATGCAAATCTTTTCATAACAGTGGTACATGCATACAAACTAAGATATTTATTGAAATGAGAATACTGAAACCATCCGTTTAGCAAATTCATTGACACTCACAGCATGTTACAGAGCTTGTACATACTGTACAAGCTTGCCAGCTTTTTCGGTGCACAGTCCATTGCTAAAATTAATTATTGTAACGCAGCTTTCGTTAGTTCGGATTCTGCAAAAATGTACCTTACATGCATAAAACAGCGAAAACCTATAATATATTTGTGATTGTGAATCAAAAATATGTTCTATATCTGCTGTGCTTACAGTCAACAATATTTATGTTTGATGGAAGTTAAATGCAACGCTCCCTATTTGCTAGTTTAAACTTTCAAATTTACCGCATTCGAAACGTTCTGAGACTGCAAGGGTTAGTGAATTCAGTCCACATGTCATCTTTGCAGTTAGTTGACACACATTCTGTGGCCTCACAGCAGATCTGATAAATAAAACTTTAATTGCTTTGAACTTACAGTATGTCACTACACAATTTTCTTGCGTTCTTTACTAATTTCAATGAAAACGTACTAGAATGCTAAATAATTATTAAATATGTCATAGAAATCACGCAAAACTTTAAAACTGCATCTATTTTGCTCAATTTTTTCATTTTTATTGCTTGATTTAAATCCTGATTTAAATGAAAAGATTAAATTAATCAACCATGGTTACAAGCTCTGTGCTTGTCTAAAACGAGTCTGTTGCCAGGACAAAGATGCTACAGTAAGCTTCCATTTTGCATTAATGAAGTAAATAGTGATGGCCAAAAAACTTGCCATAATTCAGTTTGTCCAGAGATCTAATGATAAATAAGTATTTGGCAAACATGCAAGTTCGCATCGCACAAATTCTTTCATTTGATGAATAACTGTTGGTATAAGAGAATATTTAATTGAAGAACTAATTGTATCCAATTGCCTCGGATTGACAAATTCCAAGGCAATTCACAAAGTTTTGAATGTTTGGCTGTCAACAATATTTAGTGGCAACTGGTCACATGCAATTGATTTTAGTACAGCTTGAAAAAAAGCGAAAAATTGGTATGTGCATTGCACACAGCACATTCAGGACACAACACTTTGCTGCCTTGTCTTAACCTTGCGTACAGAACGGTAGATATTTCTACTTTGCTGTGGTTTTAAATCTTTGAATGTTGCCAGTTGTTAGCTCTCGTTGACTTATCCACATTTAATGTTTTGTTAGTGGCCACGGAACACTATAACGATGCTGCGGTTTTAAATCTTTTGATGTTGCAACCAATACCTCTCTTTGACTAACAACGTTAACGTTTTGTTAGTGCACTAATCATGGCCACAGAACACTGCGACTAACGCTCACTCACTGTTTTGTGGCTCTCTGATATCGCAAGCATTCTGGTTGACTCATGAATTAACTGTCAAATCAGCACGTCATTGTACGAGCACCGCACCCTGACTTTGCTCTTTGCCTGGATATCGTGCATGCACTTGTGCTGCGTACTGGACAAGCTCTGCGCAGTACCAAGCATCTATCTTCCGATAAAAACTGCAGCAGGTCATACGGCAAGTGTAACAGTGATTTTATGCGTGTGATTTTTCGAACTTTGTGAAATTGTTAAAAGCACAGGTAATTGCAATTTGGTCACATTCTTTTATAAATTACACTTATAATTTCAATTACATGTAAATATGTATTTAAATACCTTTAATTACAATCGATCCAACTCTTACTTAGTCGTAGCACACAACGTTCATAGCTGGTACATGCAGGCAACGCTAAATCAGACCAAAGGATGACAATCATTAGGTTTCATCTTTTCTCCCCTTTGCAACGCTTCTGTAACCTTCATTTGATACCAGTGCTTTAATGCCGCATTCCAAATCTTTGTTTGGAACGACTAAATCCAGAACAGTTACGTTGAAAAATGGGTAAATCCAATTTTTTAGACAGTTAAGCGTTTGGCGCTCGCTGGATCACTCAGGTTGACCTCGCAGTTTATTTGACAGTAATTGGTTACTCCCATGCGCACGAAATAGTTTGATACATCTATTACCTTGCGTTTTAAACAACTATAACGTTAAAGTTTTGTAGCTACTGTAATATTCCAGTTGCAATCTGAAAATTATGGACACAGAAAAAATTTTGTGTCCGGTAGTTTAACTCTGGACTCTTGTATTTACTCAAGTGATTTCATTCAGCTGGATTCTATTTTGAGGACTCGCTCTGTAATGCAATCACGAAAAACTAGCAAAAACTACTGAGGTTTATCATTCCGGTAAAATAGTGAAACATTGTTCATCGCGCAATGATTCTTTCATCATAAGATTTGCCTGTGACGGTAAACACAAATGGCGATTTCACTGAATCTCTTCATCAGCGCTCAATCTCCTGCGCCCTGATCTTTGTTTTCATGTTATACCACGTGCAGTCAATTTCATTTCCCTGCTTGCCAGACAGGAAGGCTGCAGATTTACGTAATAATGAAACGTTTGCAGTTTGCCCCGCCCATAATCATGCACTGCTCGGAAAGCATGCATTCCTTCCGCCTCTACCCGAAGTCACTTCCGTATTCACTTCTTCACCAAACGTAAGTTTTGTTTCAAGGTTTAAAACAACAATTTCTTTAGAAAATTGAATGAGGGTAGTACGTAATAAAACCTCGATTATTCCATCAACGAATGGTGCAACTGATACGTCAGTGGGGTCACATATTTTTTACATAAGAAAATTAGAAGGTTGTCATGTTTTACATACGTATCGCTAAGGCTAGCAACAGCCAAAGGGAGCATATTCACCAAAGGTAGATAAAGGTCTCATTAGTTACAAAAACATCGACACGTTATACTTGCAGGGAGAGATACATGTATGGACGACTGCATAGAAAATCGGCTCACATAGCCTGCACAGTAACATGATGTTGCTGCTAAACTATTAGGCATAATATATAAGAAAAATGTAAAAAATGAAGGCATAAAGTTGTCCAAACTATTTTCATGACTATTTTCTTCCACAGCTCAATTCATTCTTACTCCACAAGATTCTTGCACCACACCTTATGAGGAGCCACATTTTGTACTCTTATTATAACAAATTGCTTCCATATGATTTTGAGGGCTGATTTATTCCTATCGGACTACTTTATTCCAATTCATTCCTACTCAGCAAGACTATCCACTTCTAACAACTTGTTTTCACCTAGGGCTAACTCCTCTTCAGGAAAATGTTCGCTTGCAGTTCTTGGCCTGAAAGCGTGGTCTTCAATACCTGACTGTATTAGGACTTCTGCCCCTTTCACCGTCAAATGGAAACTTAAGAAACACCTCTTACACGAAAAAGACATATAATCATGCAATTTAGCAACTTTTCACTAATCACGAACTATTGTAAACGCTGAGAGTTGTATCTTCTACTTTTTTGTTTCACGTTCCTTCCTGTGCACGTCCTATTTCTTCGGTATGAAATTACACACCATAGTTTTGTTGTTTTTTGTTTTGTTTTTCTTTTGAAAGTTATGAATTACTTTCTTATTTTTTTCTTCTTCGTACTTTGTTTGCATTTTTCTTGACCATACGAAATTTCCTCAGATTCGATCCACTCCTTTGCGTTCATAGGCAAGCTCTCTTCATCTGTAAATTTACTTCGCCGTGTTCTATGTTTGTAGGTTTGTTTTTCCAATTGTGCTTATTTGATTTCCAACTGTTGCTTTCAAGCACCTTTCAAAAAGTGATAAACGGGTTGGTTGTCTAGTCTAGATGACCGCCATGGTCCTTCACCAATCCTATGTGACACAGTGACACACTTTGCTTAAATTGATCAGTTATTGTGCCATTGTGTTTTCATTTATTCTAATGTTCACTAAAAAGAGGCTTCCTCATAGCGATGGCTCTTTGTATTGTTTCTGTTTATTACCTGAGTCATATGAAACAATGAATCAATCAATCATTATCAAACGCTGCATGAACGGATCGCTTGGCTGCTGTGGTGATCACCGCTAACCAGACATAGGGCGATTACAGCACAAATGTAATCAAGTACGATTAAATGTAATCAAGTACGATTATTATTTCGATTACAATTACGAATAAACAAATCACAATGTAATCGATTACACTTACGATCACACTGAAATTAATTACGATTACAATCGCGATAGCATTTGCCTTGAGACATCCTCAGAAAGAAAACAAAACCCATTTGCATGGTCTGATGTAAGCATTTTTCAGGCAATGTAAGATATTAACGAATGCAACAAACGAAATTACGTATCACGAAGGTGTGTGAACTGAAAAAAAGAAAAATCACACCAAAGAAAAACAAAATCAATGTAAAATGTGATTGTTACAGTTGACAAACATCAACATTTCATATCTTTTATCAGTGCTACAACATCTATAAGGCTTGAACACTCGTTTAGCAACGCTGAAAAGCAGTTTGTTAGTAATTTGAAAATTGATGACTCTCTCGTTAAACTGGGTTATGATGTTTTCAGCTTTGGGGTAACTTTTGGTTCATCTGCAAGGCAGAATAGCATTGCGTAACTTTTAATTTGAAGTGAAATGAACAGTGATGCCAATACATTGCGCCCTGTCTGTTGGCGTAAACGTCAACGGTCAATAAAAGCTCACTGGTTTCGTTGTGTTTTTTTTACCAGTATCTCATGGATGATCTCTGTTGACATGCTAGTCATCAGCATTGTGGAAAGATGCTTTCGACCTGGGTTAAATTACTCTGAAAAGGTCAAAGTATTGGACTAATTATTAGGGCAATCGAAACTACATATGCCTTTTTCAACGTTTATGAAACGTCCACAAACCAAATTTCATGCTGATGCCGTGAGCCACTCCAAAGTTATTAGGTCAAAATGCCAACTTTTTTCGTTAATTTCAAATTTTCTTGCAGCAGATGTTTTCTCTTTATCGATATTTTATTAAAGCTAGAACAATACAACTTCGTTGATGTGCTTTATCAAGTTTAGCTGCTTTTCTGAAATATAATGCTTTTTTACGACTTCTGACATAATAATGTTGTTTGTCCCACTGCTAGAGGATTGAATATTGAGTAGACTAGGCGTGGTAAGGCACGAAACATGGTCTTACAGTACTTGGTTTGGTAAATGCTCAACCCATTATGTATACAGACACTTTGAAGGCAATAATGTTATGCATTCCTTGATGCTTAAGAATAACAGTGTAGAACCTTCTCTGTGACTTCAAGATATTTATTGACATTGGATATTTTTCATGCGCTTTGGGATTAATTTTCGCCCATGATCTGTTACCTCTAGTTTCGTTGGGTATTCCACACTTTGATTTTGATTTTTGTTTCATTTCAACAGAATACATATTTTTTAACTTACCACTTTGGTTTCTATTAAATGCTTTGTATTCTGCGTTTCACTTGCAAACGCAGGAAATTGACAGATCAAACAAAATCAAATTTTGTAAATTGTAAGGCTAAATTATTCCGCTCTTGCTGATTATTCCCAGTTACAGTTCGTGCTTTTCTACAATTGTTTCAATGTCAACATTCGCTAGCGCGTTTTATATTGGCTCAGTTTTATATCCGCAGGACTAAAGATGTGTTCATATACGCGAAACCGGTCTACCTGTGCAAACAAATTGTGATGGATTCACTTGCGTACGTCACTTATACTGTGACTTTAACAATTATAACCGATGATAAATGAGGAAATCCAGCCTCCAAAGCCGCGGTTCATCGTGCATTGACGAAGCGCGAAGAATTCCAAGTTTAATCGCAAAAGTAATCGTCGATTACGATTAAATTGGTAATGTAATCGATTACGATTGCATGTCATTTTTGGTCGGTTTAATCGATTACGATTACTCAAAAACCTGTTATCGATTACTATCGACGATTACGATCACCCCATATCTGCCACCAACTACAGTTGAAAAAGTTTGTTGTTTTCGTTTTGTTGTGCTCACTCCAATTCTTTGATTTCTCATTACAAAGCCTTCGGTAGCGCTATCTGCTTGTGCTTCTTTGAGTACATGCTGCCTATGTTATACCTTCTTGAGTCACTGAGAGAAAAGCGGATTGTCAAAGTCTGGTACTGGTAAAGTTATTCATAAATCTGGTTTCCATTATCTATATGAAAAATGGTCATCACAGCAAAAAGGTCCCTTGACTCTTATCATGCGAGACTTGATTTTGCCACCTGGTTTATCTCCATGTTGGTCCAGCAATTTGTGAACCATAACTACGACGGCGTAATTGCAGCCAGTCAGCAACAAAATCAGTAACTTCCACGTTGAAAATCATGTTCAGCAACCATTGTTGGAAACAATTTGTTTGGGCTGGCGAAAAGACTTGTTCAAAGTGTTGTTTACAGGCTTTTTCACTGGNCAGTTGATGAGCTGTAGCC
>JGI24021J15306_10009650_pt1 | contig 11943 bp, 6 predicted proteins | sample Ectturendosymbi1_FD_15306 | JGI IMG/M metagenome (IMG submission 15306)
GTCACTGTCATGAAACAGTGAGGTTTAACGGCTGCACACGTGAGAGACCACAGTACAGCCGGGATTTGTTTCGTGCAAAAACATTGGCTAACTGGCTTTACTGTAACGTTGGTTGTCCACGTATTCAGAAACAGACAGCGTAAAATTTAAAGCTGAAAGTGTATGATGTTAGAAAATTACATTTTCAGGCAAACATCTGCGAAGTTTTTGCCGAAGACAAACAGAAGCACTATTGTGGATACTTAGTTTTAAGATAGGCATTTTTGTAAAAGACTGTCTTCAATCATTAGTGAACAGGATTTCCATCAAAACTTTAGAGAAGTATTGACCTAGCTACATATTGTCCTATAGCTCAAAACTTAATGGCTTGTCCAGGAATTAAAGGCAGCTTATACATTTAACCTTATTTCTTGTATGTCACNACAAGGGTGACCAACAAATTCAAAAGATACTTATAGTTTATACCCACAATGCAGCAATTTTTTCATCCAAGTGCGAAACATTTGCTTTACAGGTAGCCTACGCATGGCTGGCGGAACTATTTTCAAAGTGGGGGGGACAAGCGCACGTCAAAGAAACTAGAAAAATTCTGTGATTTGAATTGGCAACTGTGTTATCACAAGCACTGAAACATGACGTCATTAACTTTTGTCAGCATGTTTAAGCAATTTTATTCAAAATTTGATAAGCCCTCAACGACCCCTATCTACACAACACCCTATCTATCATACACTACATTGACTTGAGCACATAAATGTAACTGGTTGTTCTTAGTCTTACACAAAAACAATTTACTTTAACCATGGACCCAATACGAATTGTGTTACTTAAACTTATTTAAGCAAAATTCGAAATTTAAAAGTGGGGGGGCCAAGCCTTCCCAGAAAAAAAGTGGGGGAGCCTAGACCCATGCGGCTCCACAGGTTTCGACATTTATGAGTCTACGTAACACCTAGTTTTGCTGGACATTCTTTTCCTGTTATTTCAGGTGAAACGTGGTACTATTTGCCAATTCACCATTGTTCATTTTGACTTCTGTTTAATCTCAAATATATTTTCGCGTCGTTGTGCATGTATAACTCTAGAATAAAACTTTTAACATTAATTTCGCCTATTAAAATTGATGTTAAACCTGAAAAATTTGATTGTGAAAAAACTGAGCTGAGTGGCATAACTGACAGAAGTCACAAGGCAACAGTCACCAGCAGATCCGTAACCAGCTTGGGACACCAGGGGGTCGAAGAATTTTCTGAGGGAGGCCAAATTTTACATCGACAACATGTACGAAAACAATGGTTATGTATACAATATGCCCAAGACATTTTTTCAGGTGGGGAGAAAGTTTTTCCAGGGAGGCGAAGCCCTCCCCTTAGTTACAGGTCTGGTCACCAGATGATAGGTATGCAGAAATCACATTGCAGGCTAGATTGGTAGGCTATATGTGTATGTATTCAGAAATATTTCTGGTTCGTTTTCTTTTGGATATCTTGAAATCTTCTCTAGTTGGCTTGGATAATTCTGCTTGGGAGTTTGATTGATGTTGGGAAAGAGTATTAGATAAACGATGTTTGGACTATCGAAAGGGTACTCCATAGCATGCAGGTGCTGACAAGGGGAGATTGAAAGGATACGTCCTCCACCCATCAGCAGTCAAAATAAATTGTAAATTATTTTGTGAAGTGGGCTGCGCTAATTTTAGCCAAACATTTTTTGCTACTATAAGAGGATATCAATGGAAATTTGGCTAAGAGTGGAGCTGCATGCATGATGCCCAGTAGCTAGATTTGTAGCATTTGAAGAACAGAAATGTGCAAGAAAAATATTTAGCTACCATACCTCACAATATATATTTATATATATCGTACCTTCCAAGTGCGTACGCAAGGGGGGGATTTGGGGTTAAAACCTCCCCCTTGAGCTTGATATTTTACAAAATTTTTATTACCTGCGCAAACGAAATTAAATGTTTTCGCATACTTTTTGCTTGTTAATTTGTCGACTTAATGCAAATACCACGGAATAAATTTGCATGAAAATTTCAAGAAACATTGTAAAAGGGCCAAAAAGTAATAATTAGGTTTTGGTGAGAATCAGGGTTATCGTCTGCGTACAGAAACCATCTCACCGCTTTTTACAGACCTTTCGTTCGTCCACTACGCATGTTTAAAGAACCGCTACTTTTGCACACCTGTAGTAGCCATTCATATGACATAATTAAAACTTGGTGTATTGCAAAGGCTTTCGCCAATCTCAGGTTGTCTCATCAGACTTGTGCGAGAGGAAAAATGAATAACGCTAAATACTGACTAAGCAGCACACATTTGCAGTTACCAACTAAACTTAATTTTCAGAAGAAAAGTAGCAGCAATTATTGTAACAGCAACAACAATCGAACCGCATCTTGCAGCAACTATTGAAATATGACCTGCCAAATCTACGAAAAGCTTACAATTGAAACAGAAAGCAGTTTCAAAACTTAAACCATCTCTGCCTTAACTCGTTGCTATTAAAAAAACTAGGCTCCACGTTCAGGACTGTCACAAATGCAACTCCAAAAATCCCAAGAATAGTACCAAAAAATTCCTATTTTACATAAAAAATCCCTCAATCTGTGGTGGTGCAGCATAAAATCGGAGCGCCATGATATGTGTTAAAAATAGAAGCAAACATGATTTGCAAAATAACCTGAAATGATTCATTTTACATATTTTCAAACTTTTTTGAAAATCCCTAAAAAGAGTCAAAAGTTCCAATCTAGGGACAAAATCCCTAAAACAGTCTGTCCACATTACAGGATAACAATGACCATTGTTACGATTACAGAACGAATTTTATTTTCGTTGGGAACGAACACTACGCTTAAAAATGCTGTGGTTGTGGGCCAGCGCTGGCACTACGCAAACAACTTCGATAGAAAGTGTAAGTTTGCGTAGGTTAGTAGGCGTAGCGCGGGGCCCGATCGGAAGCATTCGGTCCAACCGGCTAAAGGCCGGCACTGGTCTACTTCTCATTGCTTGAAACAGTTTTGCGAATGTCTGACTTTCCTGTTTTTTCACCGCTACTGTTTTTCTGGCCAGTGGCGTATCTATGCAGGGACGGATTTAGGGAGCGCAGTGTCCTAGGCCATCTTAGTTTTTGGGGCTCCGCGCAAGTGTGACCTATTTGACCGTTTGTCTGAAAAGCGTGAAAGTATGCCCATCATATGTACTGTACTAGTGCCCCCTGAATAATCTATCTTTTGTTGTGCCAACTTTAGTTCTACAATTGCCTTAGATCTTCAACAGAAATTAAAGCCTTACCTACATTGTTCTAAAGAACAAATGGCATTGCGATCTTTTCTTGGAATTTATAGCTCTTTCATGTAGTTCAGAAGTTCTTTTCGTTAAATTTCCGTGATTTCTAGCGTTTTTAGTAGGTTTGTTTTTCGGATATAAAGATTTTCATGCGGGACCGTGTTGCCTCCCTCGAAACTATCGTCTAGCTGTCGACCTGATTACCTGTACGTAAACTCCTTTTTTATAGTAATAGTAACCACATTTTATGAACCAAACAAGCACCATCCCTTCAGTGGACACAGGGCTTGTTTATGCCGTTCTGAAGTTGTCATTTTCCAAGCAATACAAAATACAGTGTTTTTGTCCTCTATGCCAGGGGTGTCAAACTCATTTGCACTGAGGGCCATATCAGCATTATGGTTGCCCTCAAAGGGCTCGTTGTAACAGAATTAACCGCAATCATTTGCGCTACGCTAATACTTAAAGAGCGTCTCTGTGACATACTGATGATTATGTTGCAGTGAAAGGAGCCTTAACACTGAATAATCTTTCTTAAGAGAGGCCTTAGGTCCGCAAGATAACTAAAACAGCAAAATTACAACATGGCAAAAATGTCGTTCGCATTTGTAAACAGGTATAAACCACTACAGTTCCAAACAAATAAGCAGTTTGAGGCTGGAAATTTAAGCTTCCCCGGCCACGTAAAAAGACGTGGCGGGCTACCAGTTTGACACATGTGCTCTATGGCTATGCCATTGGCCGATGGTAAACAGCATGAAGACAACTTTTGCACAGCAGCAAAGTATTTTCGCAACACTCACGGTTAACCATATGAAATAAGTCCAACCTAGGCACCTTTTTCCCAGTAAAGCTCACGAGAAACTGTTCTACTGTAGCTGATCTAAATAATATACACCAAGCAATGTCTGTTTGGCGGAAATCTTGTAAAAACAACAAAAGGTAGGATCCAATCCTGGCAATATTGCTTTCCATCGGAGTTTTGCAGTGTCTGGCGGTCTTGCGTTGTTGCGAGCTTTTTGTCAGTGGAAAATTGAACATCAGTTCAGTGCCGTATTTTTCTTTCTCATTTCTTTTGTAACCGCTTTCATACAGATGGCCTGCATCGCTCTCACGCGCAAGTGCACAATATTGTCGTGTTGTTACTTTACTGATAAGATTCTAGAGTAGACATTTGCATTTCCGCCCGTTTCAAGGTAAATTGTGAAGTTATGCCTCTGCGCAGTTTCGCAAATTTTTAGTTGATACTGAGTCGTCATAAAGTAGGAAAGAGTTGCGCGGGGCCCTAGGCCATGGCCTATTTGGCCTATGCGTAAATCCGTCATTGTGTCTATGCACAATAGCGCCCATGGAAAAGTTTAAACGTGCGCCATTTTTCATAATCTAAATATTAGAAATAGGCGCAATTTTTGCGAAACATAAAACAGGAAAAAAATAGATTTTTCAAAAGAGAAATAATATGTTTTTTGCTTTGAACAAATGAAATTTTAACTTATTCAAGGACCATATTACACTTCTATTCTCATTTATTTTCATTATAAAAAATATCAACACATTCAAACAGTATTGTTATCATAGTTCATACGTAGTATTGGCTGCCCAAATTCTAAAGCTAACAAAAATGACGCAACGCGTTGCAACTGCAAACGACAATTTCTTTTAAAAATGAGACACATTTTTCTATACCTTTAGAAGCAGGTTTTTTTCGGTCATTGACTGAATCTTTTTTGAAATTACCGAAACAAATTAACGTCAATTCGGTCATGACGCCTTTTTCAATCATGCAAAAGTGTCCTAAAACGAACAAAGGACAGAAAGTTTTTAATCTATTTCGGACAAGTGTCCAAAATGTTTCAGCGAAAACAATAGATGAGAAGGACGAGGTCATAGATATGGCAAGCGAGTGTTGTATTCTGTCACAATGTTCGACCGTCATGTTGTGTCACAAAACTATGGTTTTGTCATAGTGCTTCATGGCGCTGGCGAAACATGACCAACTTAATGCATTAGATAAGGGCGCTATGTTGACACAGCATCGCAGTTAATGGTTGTATGGGGCACAAAGTAGAGGCGAAGAAACAGTAAGTCACAAACTTTAATTTTTTCCAAGCAACTTCTGCGCCTGCATCAAAGTGGCACCCATGGCACAAACCATGCCTGCCATACCGTAGATACGCCACTGGTTCTGGCCGTTGACTATTCTTAAATTATGACTTATTTGTAGATGTAGAAAGTGCTCGAGAACGGATATTATAGTAGCCTAAGCAGTTTGTGAAAAGTAAAAACATTTGTAATAGCCAAAATGTAGAAAACATTTCAGACTAAAGATTGAGAAGTAAGGATCAACCAACACAGACTAATGAGAGCACCGTAAACGTAGCTGCGGATAGTTCAAGTCCAATTCAGACTCACTCACTGCAGTTCACAACAATAGTTGACTGCAGTTCACAACGATAATGAGAATTGATTATACACCAAATACAGCAAAAGCTGTAAAGGAAGACAAACAGTACACCAGGCCCGTAACTAGATTGGGACACCAGGAGGGCGAAGAGTTTTCTGAGAGGGCCCAAATTTTTTACACTATGTCCAGTAGATTTGAAGTATGTCCAAAACATTTTTCCAGGGGGAGCGGAAAATTTTCTAGTGGGGGCTTCCCCCTGAAGTACTCCCTTTTGGCAAATTCGCTTGCATCTCCACCTGAATACGATTTCAAAAAGGATGTGAATAGAACGCGTACTTTCATGGGGAATGTTCTTTGCAATGTAGACTGTAGAAAGGGTCTTTGTGGTGTAGAAAAGCGCTTTTTTAACATTCATTGCATTGTCAGCAACTTGAAACGGATCAGCAAAATGTCGACGTTGGCCCCCTGGAAAAATTTCTGCGGACGCCCACGGCTGTGTTCAACTCGCGGGCCGCATGCGGTTCATTCGAAGATTTTGTGCGGCCCAGCCGAAGGTTTTATTGTAGGCCACACGTAGGCTACAATATAATGATAACCACCGCCCATTTTGATTATCTTAAATTTGACATTTTGGAACTATGGACCTCAGTCCCACTTTATCATGTTTGCATGGTGTGAACTGGCAGATTTCCATGTGTGCACTGATCAGTGGCGTGCAGAAGTCTGGTGATGTCCGGGGCAGCTGCTTGATTGTATGCCCCTACCAAATTGAAGTATTGAGGAATGTGAGATATACAGGCATTTGATATGCACATAAACTGTAGTGTTTACAAAAAAAGCAAGTTTCGAAAAACTAAATCCATGCAACGTGCAGCGTTGTAATACGAAGAAGCATCTAGAAACATAATTTTAATTTTGGTAATTTCATTCTTTGTATGCCCTCTTGCTTTGGATGCCCGGGGACGTTGTCCCGTTCTCCCCTCATCTGCACGCCTCTGCCACCGACACTCAGGTGCAAAACTGATTTCTAATTTACTAAATTATACTCCTGTTGTTCCGCCACCATTAAACTGATTTCTACCTTTGTTATTTCATTTTGCAATAAGCTTTAATTGATATGACAAGGTAATCAACGCTTTCGGAAGTGTTCATGAGTTAAATTTAATGTGCTGAAAGCAAAGCATCTGATCCAGTGTACGGACCTTATTAATATGTCATTCAATGTGCGGGCCTCATTATTAATAGAGTCATATGAAATTTGCCCCAGTGAGGCATTCCTTACTTGGACATAGCTATTTAGTGACTAGCATCAGTAAAAACTTTTATTTTAATAGAAAATGTCAAAAAGCTTGTAATAACGAAATTATTTTTCTGAAGTAACAATTAAACCATGTACAGACGCACATAAACTTAATTTGCGAACTTTTTTTTCTATATTACAGACAATTTACCTGTAATATTATCAAACATCAACCTCTTTCGAAAAACACAAGATTCTTTACAAAAATGCATCAATTAAGTGAAATAGAAAGTTGCTTTCTTCTAAATTTTATGAAGTTATTTTCATTTTTGCGAGGAGAGCTTGCTGTTATTCTTGCTTACACATTTCTCTTATGTCCTTCAGACAATGCCAATGAAGGTTGTCCATCAAAAGTTTTGTTAACATCTGATTCAGGAACAATTACTTCAATCAATTATCCCAATCCTTATGACAAGAACCTAAACTGCACATGGACGATCTTGGCCTCCAGCAGCATGGTAAGCGGTAATGTAATGGTAGTAACATGGAAGACATCTAAAGTAAGCTACCTCAAAGGAATGGGAAGCGAATCAAAGATGGAGTTTGTGCTTCATTTTCTCTTGACTAAAATGCTATTCGTATTGTAAGTGATTGTTAATGACTCACACCCTACTGTTTCTTGGTAAAATTGTTAAGGGTGAAGTCACAGTAGTGCCTGCAAACCATACAAGATAAGTCAGTACAACAAACAAACTTTAGCCTTGCGGCAAGCTTCTGAGGAATCTGCCTGTTTTCTGCTTTCATTCTTCTGCGGCGATTAAACCTTGCAAGCAGGCGCGCAATCGGGGGGGAGGGCATTTGCCCCCCCGAAATTTTCAAAACATTGCATAGCAATTTTGACATTTGCAGAAACTTTGAAATAATAAAGTTGAAATAATGTATTCTAATCATTTTTAAGAAAAGTCTTATTAGAATTTTTCTTTGTCTTACTGGTTAATTGTCTCCTCACAAGATATATCTTGAGACTGGCCATCTGATCGAAAATTTCGTAAATGATTAGTATTTAACCACAAATATGCTGGAATTGGGAGATCGCTTAAAATGTTGGTAACCTATCTCTAGGGAATTTTTTATCCTTTTTCTCGTGTACCACTCTGAAATTTTTCAGAAATGCAATGCGTGTGTACGCTTTGATTTTGCTTCTTGCCATCTTCTGATGAGAGTTTGCATACACTCTTGAAACATCAACGATAAATACTGCATTGCTATCACACCAGTGGAGCAAAGTTTGCACCCAGTAGACTATGCCTGGTGACAGAAACAGCATACTCGTATGTTCTCATTGTGTTAGCTTTACGTTTGCCTGGGTTACTGTAGGCTACTAGTGAAGCATTTTTGGATTTTATGTTCAGTGGTTAACCGTTGCTGGGGTTTCACAGCCAAGCTCTGATGTTGCAAGGGAAATTCGAATTTCACAAGAGCCTCAAAGTTATTAGGTGTTGTTTAGGTAGTCCTAGCAAAAGTGACTAGGCCCACCCACATCTGGTGGCGAGTCTGGCCCAACCATTCGTAATAGAGTGAAAGATGCATTCCTTTCAAGAGTATTTCAGTTGACAGACGAAGACTCGTATCTACGCATGAAACAATAGGATCATTGATTAAATATATCCTGACATTCATACTAGTCTCTTGTATCTAACAGTTTCATCACTCGCAATATCGTCTGCAGAAATTATCTCACAGCAAATATATTCAACTGAAGTTTCAAAAATGTTGATAAACGATTTGATGAAATTGCTAAAACCAGACGAAAAGTTAGGCAGGTTTACTAGTACCCTATACATCTGCCACAACAAAGCCATGACTGCACTAGTTGAATACGGAACCATGTGTTTGTATTAGGTTCATAGGCGTATGAGGGGGGTCAGCCGCCCCCCGGCTTGAAAATATTTAGGCCAAACTCTGTTTTCAGGGCAAGCTCAAGTTGCTCAAAAATCCTGAATGATAAAAAATATTTCAATACAGTAAAAAATTTCAGGGCAACTCTGTTTTTCAGGGCAAGCGCAAGTTGCTCAAAAATCCTGAATTACACAAAACGTATATTCCATATATTGAAAAATTTTGGGGCTAACTCTGTGTTTCAGGGCAAGCAAAAGTTGCTCAAAAATCCTGAACGGTGAAAAAATTTTCAAATGCAGTCTATAAGCGATTTGAAATGCATGTAAAAGATGCTATCGGGACCGAAGAAAATATAACGTTACAGGCAAATTGACGTCACAGACGAAAGCCGTTATAAACAAATTCAACTGCATAGAACAGATTTACAAGACGTTTCAGGCCCCATTCGGATTAAAAACTAAAAAAGTTATAAAAAGTTATTTTCAGAGAAAATTGTTTATTTTCAGGGCAAATTTTTTCCGTCCCCACAGTAAAACGCCTTCCCGTACGCGTATGATTAGGTTACCAATTTTTACTCTGTCCTGATCGTTCGGTCTGCATCTTGATTAAAATACATAGGGATTGAAGAGGTTTGTGGGAGGAGCCCATATTTTTAAACTATATCCAATATTTTCAAACTATGTCCAACACATTTTTCCAAGGGGGGCGAAAAAATTTTTACCTAGTTACAGGCCTGATTAAAACTAATAAGATTTCATTTTTAGGAATGTTGCGAAGAGCACTTTGTCTGTGACCGTTTGCGAAAAAATTGTGCTGCGGTTGAATAAGCACGATGACGTCATCGAATGAAAGTTCATGAAAATTGCCCCCCCGAAATGAAGAGCTGGTTGCGCCCCTGCTCGCAAGGGTATCTATTTTTCATAGTTAAAGGCCACAAGGATTGCGGCAAGTAAATCACTCACAGTTTATTGACGGGGAAACTAGTTTCTCGTTTTCCAACGCATCATCAGTTCTGTAAATGTACGAGAAATCTTACAGGCGAAATGTTGGCACTTGAAACACAGTAAAGAAAAACACACGAACTGTGGCTAGTTACAAAATTATTACTAAAAATTTTTTCTAAGCTAAAGGCTGACCTTCCCAGAGCCTCATAAACCAGTCACTGCTAAGAAAATCTGCGTTTGGTAGCGGTCTAAGAAAGACACTTTTCCTCTAAGAATTCAAAAATTGAGCAAACGATTTTCTTAAGAATTGTCTTTGAACTTTATGATACCCTTAATTAACTTATGCAATAAGAAACAAATGCCGCTGAAGAACTGAATTTATCGCAACAAGCACGTTATACCCAACCCATTTAGCCTTCATCTTCTTTTAAGCGAGTTCTTTTTCTTTTATCCACTGCTTGGCCGCGCTAGATTTTGGGGCAGGTGTTGAGCAGCCATTCGGTTGTCTCATCGTCCAGAACCGTCAGGCCGTGCAGTCCATGGGGAGGTCGATGTATTGGACATTGGTTTGTTTGTTCTTCCCATTTAGCCAATTTTAATTGATAAGAAAAGGTAATCAAATTTGAAATGGAGGGTGTTTTTAAACAACAAAGACCACCAATATTTAACTGCCAAGCCCGGTTCTTCGTCATACAGCATAGGAAAGAAACAACTTATTTTCTTCACAATTTCTACTCTGTCACAATATTGAGTAGGGCTTGAACCATGCAGTCATTTAACAAAGCGTACAAAATTTTGGTCATACCATACATACAGATTTTTAAAAAACTATATGATTTTGACTAATATTCCCAAAGCTTTAATTTTAAAATTTTACAGTGATAGATGCGTTTAGAGAAAATAAAAATGATTTTAAAGAAAATGAAAGAGGAACATGACTGTGGAATTCTCATCTTGTGTTGCTCGCTTGCATAGAAGAAAAATTTCATCTAGCTAGCATGAAACCAATCCTTCGTGGATAAAACTCTGTCTCTTGACGAGAGTCCACCGCCTTATCTTCTTGTTTGGATATTTGATTTTTCTCTAAACCAAAATTTTCAATTTTCAATGCGTTTAATTGTCTTCAAATCTACTTAATTCGCATTCGCAAATTAAGATGTTTCAGTACAGAACCTTGCATGCTAATTGTTACCGTGGATTAATTCTTCACGTAACTTTTCGGTCCGTACTGTTGACCGACAGCGAGTATCAAAAAATGCATAGTATCACAAAAATATATCATTAAAACACATTTGTAACTTTTTTGTTCACAATACAAGTGCACAAAAACATCAGCGCTTTTTTCAACGTAAAACAATTCTACTTACATTGATAAGTAGTGGTAGTTTCTTTACTAAAGTTTAAGTCTTTTGCATTCAGCTGACCTGTTAAATTCAGTAAAAATGGTAGCAATGAATCTGCCAACGTTTCTGACGAAAGTGTTTTGTTTTTCAGTTTTTCGAAACATTTTTGCATGTATTTCAAAGCAAATGAGTTATCAAAAACCGTCAGCGAGTTTTTGTGTTGGTTGTTCATTCTGTCACAAATCAAGATTAGTGCAGGTCTAGGCCTTTTCGCTTCGATTAGCAGGATATGTTTGTAAAGTAACGGCCGTTTAGCCATTCAACGCAAAACTGCGTTTTTTCAACGTTAGATAAAAATGCATCTCGTCTATATATGGCTAAAACCGCACCAGAAATAAAGTGCGGAAATGTTTGTTTTAGGAGATACAAGTCTCTTTTATTGACTTCAACCTCGAAGTTGGCTGCCAGTACGATCACGTGACCGTGCTCGTTGGAAATGAAAAGGTGAAAAGTTCGGTAAGCTGTGTCGTGTTAAATAATTAATTTATTTAAATGAGTTGATGTTGCAGTAAAATTTATAGCAAGTAAAGTCTTCGTAAGTTGGTAAAAAATGCTAAGAAGTGTACAAGCTACAATATAGTTTTGCTATGAAGTCGAACGGCTATCTATCTTCCCATTCATTCATTCATTCATTGATTCATTCATTCATTCATTCATTCATTGATTCATTCATTCATTCATTCATTCATTCATTCATTCATTCATTCATTCATTCATTCATTCATTCATTCATTCATTCATTCATTCATTCATTCATTCA
>JGI24021J15306_10009652_pt1 | contig 11943 bp, 11 predicted proteins | sample Ectturendosymbi1_FD_15306 | JGI IMG/M metagenome (IMG submission 15306)
ACGCAGCTACATTCACATATAACTGAGGTAGTGCCTATTTTCCCAAATAAGGCAAAATAATGGCCATAACGGCAAAATAGTCTAAGACTATTTTGCCGATCTTTTTTGCCCCTGATGTCAAAATAGACACTGCCCTTGAGTGAACTGGAATCATTTGGTAATTCCAAGAGCCTTCATCAAATTTAAGCCAACTAAAAAAATTCATTAAGTTTTGGACAAAATTCACTCATCAATAATAAACTACACAAATCTCGCTCGAAGGAATGGCTCTTGTGTTACGCATTGCAAAACTGAAATTTTTCATAAACTAGCTTAACTGTGGTAAATTTATGCTGATGTAGGCAAGCGGTCTTTTCAAAGATATCAGTATGTTTAACATCTGGAAAATAGCGAACGGCAGATACTGATGATTGCAAAGCCTCAGAAAAAGCTGCAAAGCCAAAAGCATACACTCGTGTTTATCTATTCTCGAGCACCAGCGTTTTGATGCAGGCCCTGCCGAGAAGTAAGCCACTTCAAAGAAGAAAGTCCCACCTACGCCACTTTTTTTGAACTTTGCAACACCGTAACTCGCCAGCCGATTGAGTTAGAGAGCTGTTCACACCCTCTGCGGATTCAGGAAATCTTCTAGTTAAGATTTTAAAAAATGCAAGTTTTGGGTTTGGGCATTTTTGTGGGTGACGTCATAATGGAGGCAGGCTTACGCGCATTTTTGATCGAGGTCACCTGGTTCTGGGCGCCAAACCAAGGAACCATTTTTGGCTCAAGTTTTTCTTGGAAACTAGGCTCTAATCCTAGTCTTTAGAACCCTTGATTGGCTTTCTAGCGTTTTTGCATCTAAAATTGTGTCTCAAAAACCCAAATTTGGGTAAAAAATCAAGTCACATTAAAACGTAACGCTGGCCATTTCGGCTGAAGGCCATCACTCTCCAGCCGAATGAGCTAGAGAGCTCTTCAAACCCTTTATGATTCGGAGTCTTATAGTTTCGATTAAAAAATTGGAAAGTTTTGGATTTTCGTTTTTTTGTCGGTTGGTCATATGAGAGTAGGTTTATGCACATTGGAATGATGTCATCAGACCCTGGGCGCCAACGCCAAGAGCCGTTTTTTGGTTCGTGTTTTTATTGGAAACTAGGCTACAAAACGAGTCTTTAGTCAAGAGCTAAAAATAAAGCAATATGCTAAATTGTTTATATACTCTTGATGCGAAATATCATCTTGCATATTATTTGGCATTATTTTATTTCAGTTCCTTGTGTTCTTCGGCCCTCTCTTTATTTGGTAAAAGGCAGAAACAAAATGGGTCAATACAAAGTTTTTGTATATGAAGACCAAATTGCCGCCTCTCTTGTTTCTTCAGAAATTTATCGTGACTCTGCGAACGGTAACAAATTGTAACTGAGCGGTCTGTTCGCTATTTGCAGCTGATTCTGTTAAAATCACATTTTGTACTATAGAAGTGCAACGCGTAACGCTTCACGACAGGGGCGGATCCAGTTAGCAAGGCTAGGGGGAGGGCGATTTCAGTAAGGTTTGGTAGTCAAGTCTCATAACGGCTTCGCTACTGTAAGAGAGGTGAAGTATATTTCACAATACTCTTGCGATAAAATAATGGACAACAAAGTGGCCTTATATCGCACATGCTGTTTTCCGAATTGTACAAATTGATGGTGAATAAATTTACTTTCGTGAGTTTTAAGGGGCCGATCGCCCCAATCGCCTCCCCTCTGGATCCGCCCCTGCTTCACGATACATTTTTAAAAGTTTGTTTATTTCCTTTGTGTAAACGCATGCCTTCATGCCCCTGCAACCTTTCGCAGCAACACCTAAGGCCTATAGCCTAGATATCAAAATGAAAATTTTAGCTACCTCAACAGCCAAGCTTATCAGCGCAAGTTCGGTCAGAAAAAGTTTTTCTTTATTTCAGCTCTTATAAACCTCACAAACCTCGCTTCTAATATTAACTGACCATGAAGTGAGCTTTCTCATGCTCGTTAGACTATTTGAGTAATTCGTCGGAGTTAAAATAAAAATATGTTTAATGCAGTAGCACCCACATTTTTGCGCGTGAATGCTGTGGATTTTATAGTATGCCATTTGCTATGGCTTAAACAACCACTGCTGCGTTTGTTTTGGCGTTTGTGATGGAAAATACGTGGAGCTCCAGATGCGCTAATACAACAATATGAAAGTATGAATGTAAAGCCTTTAAGCTATAACGAAATAATTTAGCTCTTTGTTACGATTGCCGACTTGCATGTTTACTACAAATCACTCACAACGTTAAATAATCTTTTGAAAAAAACGAATGTTTGTAATACACAGACTTACAGTGGACAAGTGTCACATGGGGTTGCCAATGCTTGATCGTGCATTTGCGAATAGTTGAAACTGAACAAGGCAGTGTTACAAGCTTTTTTTGGTCTCATGCTCCACCTAAAATATACTGAAAGACGATTTTATGTTTGGCAACATTTACTATTCCTATCTGCTGTCGTGACACGCCCACGACACACCTCATCACGTCCTGATTATTTCATCTTCTCAGTGCGGCAATCGTCTAGACCTGGTTTTGGAGCATTCCTGCACGTAATACACGGCGATAAACTAACGTTTGTGTTTACGTACGGTGGTTTTGACGAAGACTATTGAATAAACGTAATGCCAGGTCCGTTGAATGTACCTTTTCTAAAAGAAGAACTGTATTTTGCAGCCATCTAAGGAGACAGAAGTTTCATTGAAATTCGCATCGAGAAAATCTAGAAATTAATGTTTGGTTTGCGCAAGCGTAGGAAATATTACACGTTTCCATTCTTTTGACAAACCTTCTGTTTTGGCCTTTTCCTGTTTCAACGTTCCCCACATCCGCTAAATCTAGCACTGTTTTCAATGAGTTTCAAAAGCGTTCGAAACATTCTACATAACAGGGAACTATTTCTGGGTTTCAGCGCTTGTTTCCTGCTAAGAACGTCTGTGCAACTGCGACCTTCTGCAAAACTAAAGCAGTCTTGAGCCACACAGTTCGCACGCCCAACGCTCCACTGCACTGGCTGCACCACTGGAAGGTCTACAGCCAATTCGTTTGACATTGACCCATGGAAACTATATAGAAAGCAAGTCATGGGACTGGATAGTCGTTTTTATTTTTAGTGAGGCCCTAAGCCGATTGTGCAGTCTTGCATTTCGGTTCTTGCAGACAACTGGCCAGCACGCAACTAACTAATGGCAGTCTGCAATCAGAACAGCTCTATACCTCTAACGGTATGCAGGTCTGCGTGGTAAATTAGAAGATTAGTAGGTATACACATGTTTCGTTTAAAGCACATGTTTCATTTATTTGACAATGTCAATGACATTACAAAGGAGTCTCGATATTTCAGCGCGATTATGGATTTCTCAGCACAATTTTGAGAACTGTAAAATCCGCACCAAAATATTATTTTACTTTGAACTGCAACAGTAACAACAAATGGACGTAGACAATTTTACCATTATAACAGTCTCGCAAAAAATATTTTCAATAGCTTTAGTTGATCTCCTTGCATATTATTTCCAGTTTGTCTGCCTACATATTGTTTCAGAATCAACAGTTATCGTAGTGAAAGGCACATTTTAGACTATATCCCAGTTGCGTCTGCATAAACGTAGAAATTAGTTCTTAAAATTTTTCGTGTTGTAGATCTAAAAAGCATTTGAAAAAATGTCTTTGTTACTTTAAAGCTATACAGATAATTGTTTTTCGCAACGTCCGATTCATTCCATTTCAAGCATCGGATTTTACGTTCTTTTATTGCATTCGATAAACACGTTAGATTTTGGCAGCATGCAGCATTCTGATAGGGTAATGAACTTTAAAGGTGTTATTTCAGTGGTGTCACAGAAAAACCGTAATCAATATTTCCAATGATTTTCCCCCCTCTGTGGAAAAATAAAGAAATGTTTTAACATCCAACACATTTCTTCATAGGTTTAAATGACATCTCCAAAACAGCGTCTGTGTCGAATAATCCACAAAGTTTTGAAGAATATGCGTTTTTGCTTCATTTTATCCGTGTATTCGCATTCACATTTCGATATTTTTGTGGTTAACCTTGTGCTTTCAACTTTGAAGCCTACATTTTCAAAGTAAATATATTCGTTCAAAGCTATTAGATGATTAGCATGAAATGAAAAAAAATATTTGGTCCTTCCGGTCCTGCATCTGCGGAATGGCTGTGTGAACTTTTAACATGAAAATGATTCCTTCTTTTTCTTTCTCAATATTTTGCTTAAAATTTACTGTGCTTAGATCAAACTTTGCTTAGACTGAAGGCACGCGTTGACAACGTAACACGGAGAAAGATAACAAACAGCGGTGAAGGGTACGAACAACATACAACATGACAAAACACACCCAAGAGACAAAGACTCAATCCCTTTGTGTAAATTGCACTCATTGTCATTTGGCCGCTGTATTAACAGCGCTTGCCAAGATGTGCTCAGCTTTGCCCTTTATTCTATCGTTTTTCGCCACACTCGCAAAGTTGCATGTTGAAAGTAAAAAAGTGAAAATGGAACTTAAACAGGGCAGGCATTACTCTTTTTGCACTGTGCTGTTATCGAAAGCTAAGGCTTCATATCAGTTACAAACTACCTTCAACGTTCAGAAGCGTGAAAACCTTTTGGCCTTTATTCATTGATCCTTATGTGTTGAAAATTGTACTGAAAGAAATGAAAATTAAACATGTTTTGGCAACTCAACGATTCAGAAAAACTTTGTCTTGTTTACCTTCACACTTTTTTTTGTTTCACAATGTCACTATCCATTTACAGGTAGAAGCCGTGATCACGCCATTAACATCCTTGCTTGCATGATTGTACAAAATAATCTTACTCCTTTCCCTAGAAGCAAGATTTCTCGTTTTCCTATTTCCTCATATGGCGAAAAAATGAATGCTACCTGAGTAAAAGCGTGGATTCAAGATTTGCAGTGTCAGGACAGGTGAAACACAACAGTGCCCTTCTAGAACAAAGCCTTCAGGGCAATTTTAATGGTTACATCAGCAAACTAAATATAAAGTAGCATTTTATAAGTCAAACCACATGTTTTTTCTTTTCCTGAAAGTCGCGTTCTGTTAACCTGAGTTTCAAAACAAAATAATTTTTCTTGAAATGCAAAAAGAGAAATGTGACGTTACTCTTAAGCACTTTTATTAAGCATGTGACTCCAAACATAAAATNCCTGTGGCACTGGCCGTAATTTCCACTTGCTTTGGCAAAGTGGGGCCACGTCATTTNAGTATAGNTGGCTGAAGGGCTATACCAGTGNTTCTCAACCGCGGTTCCGCGAGACCCACATACGGCTCCCAAGCACCTTTGTGCGGCTCTCAGCAGTTTTTCAAGGAAACCTCTAATATTTTGTGTGAACGATTTCTTTGCAGTGAAAGAAAACCTGTCAGTTGACGTGTGCTAAAAGTTTTTAGTCTGGCTCTCTAACAAAATCGTCGGTCTGGATTTGGCTCCCTTCAGGGAAAAAGTTAAGAACCACTGGGCCATATGCTGCTACAGTGTGTTTTAATGGTGCTCACCATGCGTCAATTGCTATTTGGTATGTGTTCGTTCCACATGTTCCCTGAGTTTTGAATTCTATGGATTGGAACTTTGAAACCTTCATGGTACAGTAGCAGCTTCAAAACTTAAGAAACATTTTAAGAATTGATGCAGGGGCGGTTATAGTTGAAAATAGATTTATCTACATTTTGAATTGGTCCACAGGTGACGACCAAAAAAATTTTCCGCCTGGGAAATCAGCATGCTCGTAACTAAAACTTATGGAAACCGTGGTTTGGAAAAGTTCAAGATCAAGAAGATCTGCTATAGTCTGTTGATCCCTGTTTTTGTCCAAAGTGTTTTATTTCATTAAAACAAAAATATTTTGTGAATCAAACTTTCTTTTGGCAAAAAAGAAAGAGGCAAAAGTCGAAAAACTACCAAACCCACTTCTGTTACATCCAAACCGCTGCGTAAACGTGCAATGTCGTTTTCCGTCCTGCTTGTTGACTATTTGGCAATTGTATTTTTATTTGTTTCTTCTTGTCTGAGAAAACCGTTGCCGTGATGGTCTTTTGCATTGCAGTTACCACTAGTGCTTAAATATGACAATGTCCATTAAAAAACTCAAAACTAAAATTGCTTTCAAAAATTTTCATGTTCTATCTCGAAATGTTTAGGATCATTCTTAGCCCAGTTTCAATTCTGAATGAAGTTGAAATAGGAATAATTCGGAACGTTTTGTTTTAACCACCTTTGCTGATATGTGGCATGAATCTCCGACAACCGCATATCACAGCTTTGTTTGTTGCGGACGGAGATGGGGAGTTTCATTTTGTGTGTTTATTGATCTAGACTGAAAGAAATGCAGAAGCATAGAAATTACGGTAAAAACATGCTGAAAATTTAACAACAATCAACGTAATTTTAACATTTGGTAAATTGGCAAATGAAAATTGGTCGTACATTTCAAACTGGAACCCATTTTCTGCGCCTACAGTCACTTTTGCTTGTGATTTTTTGTTCCGGCTCATGCGATTCCCAAACTTTTTTGAGCGCGAGCCTTCGCTACCCAAGCCGCAAAAAGCACATTATGACAAGAAAAATATGTAACGCTTGTATGGATCATTTGTGGTACTAAATTGCTAAGTTCGTTTTCAATGTCAGTGACCTACTCTTTGCCAAGCGCGACCCATTTTTACCCTTCGCAACCCTTGTTAGGATCGCGTCCCATACTTTGGGAACCACTGGACTAATGTGATTGGAAAAATTTCCCCACTAGTTCCCAAAAACACACTGAATACAGAGAAGGTAAAATTTTTTGTACCAATTGGCGGCCATTTCGGAATAACCAAGACAGAGTGTTACATGATAAGAAGAAACAGTCGATTTTCCATATTTGTAGCATTAAAAGGCACGTAGATGAAGATAGGGTTGTTGTAAATGTATAAAGATAAAGAATACTATGAACGTTTCTCCACTGGAGTTCATCTTATGAAACCGTGATTGTCAACAAATGTAAGCGGAATTTGTGCAATGTATGGCTTTATTTCGTAGAATACTCACAAAACACTTGTGTCATGATTTTTGCAGTCTGTGCAGAACACCTTTGTCAGAGGTTAAATCAGCAACTGGCAGTAAAATTGCACATTAGGTTGGTAAATCCGAAACGTTTGCATCTTCTTACGCATGGTATCAGTTTTAAAAAGTCGAAAAATTTTGTAGAGCACTAACCGACTGGTTGGCGCAATAGATTTCGGTACTCTACAGTTGTGCTTCTTACTCTTCACTTCATTCGATTTGTGACGTCACCCGTTTGGTTAAGTATACTGTTTCAGAACTGCAGTGACCCATCACCGGTAGACGTTTTCTAAAGAGTGTTTGTTTTGAGTTTTTTTCAATTCTTAGTTTTTGTTGAACAGAAAAGATAAAATTCGGAAGCAAATGAGATCCAATACTTCGAAGGGAGTTGTTGATTTTCTGTATGAGATAAAAACGTAACACTTCGCCTCGGTCTGGCAGAGGGGTAGAATCGGAGTAAATGAAAATAATGGGGGATAGTTTTCGCCCCCGAAGATAAGCATTTACATTTTCAGTCACTTTTGCCGGCCAACCCTTTGAGTGATATGCACTTTTAAACCTGACGCAAACTAATAAAATAAATTTTTCAGCTGAAGATCCAGTACGTATACTTTGAAATTATATTTTGTCGCAATTTGCTGTAATGGACACCAGTAGCAGATGAAACCCAACAAACATGAAGGTTAATTTGTTGATCCCGCACACTAGTAAACGTCGCTACTAAACTGTGGGAGGAAATTTGGGCGATTGCCTACCTCCAATCACTATGGTGCTGCCTCTTCAGTAATTACACATTTTTTGAAATCGATAACCTTCACTTTGTTTCTTGACTTTCCTTCTCTGTGATAATTGCAAATAACTGGTGTTTTTTCGACAGCCCCCAAACTCCAAGTTTGGAACCGTCCCTGCTGCTGTCCTCAGAGTTAACATTTTTACTTAAATGTTCGGTGACAGCACGAAAGTGAAAAAAAACATGGGGGAAAATGATCGAGTGGGCGACTCAAAGGTAGGGTTGCTTTTGTAGGGTAGCGGGTTGACCGTAGGTGTGGCGGCTAGATACCTACGCTCAACTCTAGCTGAGATTAGTGTCTGCATAGCCTGTTCTTTCTTAGTAGGAGTTCTTCAGCACAAGTTCAGCAACACCACAATTTATTTAATAAGGTATCTTTCTTGTGTGCAACGTCAACTGTAGAATAGAAGCTTCATCTTATTTTTCGCTTGATGACCCTCTCACGAGTCCAAGTCGAAAAGGAACGCATTTTTTCTTTCAGCAACCAGCGCGAGGTGCCCTCGGTCAGTCAAACCGGATCCCCAGCGCAATGCACGCGCAACGATTATAGTCTGCAGCTCGGGGGCAAATGCAAAGAGCTTGCGGCCGTTACACTTTCGATCAGGTTGTCGAAAAGTGCCACCGAAATCCTATCAGTAATAAAAAGAAGAATGATAAGATACGGTCAAACGACGGCACGCACTTTCGCTGAGACGAAACGTCTTCGGAGATCTTTTTGAAATAACATGCTGAAGCAAAACGAGGAAGCAATCAAATCAACTACTTTGAGCAGCACAAGAGTGATCGTAATGGTGATGGTTTATTGTTTCATATGACTCAGGAAACAAGCACAAGCACCATAATTTCCACTCCATGTTTATTCGTAAGACTTCCGACTTGCATTGTAAGCGTTGCAGAGTTGAATGATCAAGTAAAGGTAGCTTCGTTCGAGGCGTATCATCAGAAAAATGAGTTTCACTGCTTGTAGCACTTTGTTACAGACTTTCAGCTTTGTAGTCGTTTGTCGTCGCGCAGCCCAACCGCATATTGAAGCAAGTGCTCTTGCGCAGTCAAGCAGCTCAGATGATCGCGAATAACTCGTCGTTACGGTTCACCAAATTTTCATCCTTCAAAAGAGCGTGTTTCAGCCTGGAGTTGGATTTGAATGAAAGCATTGCCTCATTAGCATTTTCCACGCAAACAACGCAACTGCCGCATAACCGTTGCTTGATGGCAAATGACCCTGCGGCAATGGCTACAAGCGTGCAGGCAACGAAAACCACAACGAAGCTAATCGGCATCTCGTTCTGCCTTTTGTGGAAATGTTCTTTTCTGTATTTTGCTATCATGGCAAGTTCCATCGGACTAATGGGCTGCCACGAACCACTGAAAGAGGCTACAATGAGGGGTTTATACGGCGCTGACACGTTTTTTCCTTCAGATTGATCCTTTTCTGAAAATACAAAGAAAATTTTAAGTTTCCCTGTACGTGATCGCCACTACTCCTTTTGTATCATAATAGACGCTGACATTCTGAGAGGGTGCTTCGGAGGCTTAGCAAGAGATTTTCCAGAAATAATGTTGGCAATTAGCTTCAGTTATGATAAAGCACAATATGTAAAATTAATATGATGATTACAATGTAACCAATTGGGATATTCACGCAGTATTGGAATACCATTTTCTTTCTGCCAGTGTTGAAAAGNAAGAAACACTTAATTCGCTGTAAGATATAAATATGCAAAAAAGTATTTTAGCAAAACATGCAGGCGGAACTGACTCAAAAATCTGATGAACGTCTTTTCTGAAGTAGTGCGTACGTGTTTATCCCAGTACCTTACATTTTACTTGAATCTGGCAAAAAAAATTTGCATCCGTCCACCAGCTTACCTGAGCCTAAATCGAAACTTTCAACCACTGCGGAGCTCAACACACACGCCAAAACGGCAAAGCAAGTCATTCGTTTCATTGTTGACAATTGGCGACTTTCAGACCCTCTCTCCCTCTTGGTCAGGCAGACAACTCGGCACCTTATTTAGGTTGTAGTTTTCATGTAATACAAAACACGTGAGATACAATGTGCCACTTCAGTTAAAGAAAAAACTACCGGTGTAATTTCTCTGCAGTCAAAGTTTGACTTGACAAAAGATTTCTTTGAAAGAAGCAAAGGCGCAAGACTGACAGGTCAAGCTTAAATGCGCGTCCAATGAAACACGCTTTGAAAGGTTTTATTGAACCCGAGGTAACCTTTTGCGGCACGAAAACCTCTATGCATCATGCTACAGATGACGATTCTCCATCAAGAACCGAGTTTCACCTTCTTACATTTTGTGAATGAATCTGACCAACCGGCTAATTAAGGGAGTGGAAGAATCTGCTAAAATCGGTTTTATGTTGCTTGTTCTATAATGCTTCAAAACAGCCAGAGTGTGCGATTTGAAATCCGGCTGAGTAGTACGCTGAGTTTTCACCAGAGTTGTTTGGCTGAAGAAACTTTAGAAGTGGTTTAGTTGCTTGTAGCACTGCAGTAAACAACTACATTGAGAGAGTTTAAGGTCTGCTTTAATTGAGTTGTGGCATTGGAAATGCTGAAATAGGGGCCTGCTGGTAGAAAATGAGAAACTAAATTAAAGCCCCTGTGCGTATTTAGCTTGTTACCTGGATTGAAGTATATCAACGGTTTGTTTTTATGTGGTAGCCGATACATTTTTGGAAAAGTCACCGAATATTTTTATGCATATGACCATTGGTTATCCCCTTTAGATTCAAATAACCAATAAGCAAACATTTTTAACTAAAAAATCCTAAAGGTCACGGAACAACTGTTTGTCAGGGGTATAGCATTATGGCAAAAAATAATACACTGCTGTTGCTGCGTGTAAGCAGTCGCAACTAGAAATACCATTGCCATGGACTTAGTTGATCGAAAGCGATGAGGGCGAAGATGAGCAACTGTTTTTGGGATTTGGATCGACTGAGAAGCTCTTATCGCTAAAGAGCAACGGCAAACCACAACTAACTTTGAGAGACAATTAACTGAGGTGCAACTGAGGTTTCGCGAAATATATTTTTATCAGACACTGACCAGCGCAAAAGAAAAAAAATCAATATTTATCGTCATCGACGCGAAACGACCAAAATGTATCGCTTTGCGGAAAGACATGGCGTTCCACTCCGCTGCACACTCCTGTACGAAAGACTGTGCTCTGTCTTGTCTATAGTCGTGTCTGAGCATAACGATAAACATTGAGATCGTGTTTTTCTGGATTTAAAAATAGGTCTGGAACTGATAATTGTGCTTGGCTGAAATCTACTTCAAAGCTCTTCACTGCGCAACATCTGCAACTGCAAAATGTACTCGTACTTCGGAGAATATTTAAATCTTGGTCTTCATCTTGACTAGGGTCGGAACTGTATTGAAATTAATATTTGCCGACATAAAAGCCAGCTAAAAATTACCGCCAGACCGATTTTCATAGCATTTTAAAGATGGCGTGTGGGGTGATGGACTTTTCGACCGGTGGCAAGTTTGTTTTTTGAATCACCGCCCACGTAATTGTGGTTTTACTTCGCAGTTCCCATTACAATGGTGCTTAAAAAGAAGAAAATTGGAGGGAAAAAAATACACTGTGTAGCACAACCTTTGTTATCAAAATATGTTCATCACGTGAAATAAATGTGCCTATTTTGTATTATTGGGCAATCGCACTTCTCAGCAAAACAAGCATTGTCTCATGTAAATGCGCCACAGCTGAACTGAACGACCGCATAGACCAGTGGTTCTTAACCTTTATATGCACTCGTACCCCCTGACCTTTCATCAAATTTTCTCGTACCGCTTGTCTGACATCAAATAATTGATAGTAACACAGTTTCATCGCAACGAATATAACGATACAATGAACTTACAAAGTACACCAACAACCAGACAGAGGTAAAGCTTTTTTTGCTGCTTAGCTTTTTTTGTTGTTTTTTTTTTCAATAATTATGCTGTTGCATGGCTCTTCGTTTAAGATAGCCACTTGCTTGCATGTCATCATCGAGCTCTTATAGATTCCTGGCCT
>JGI24021J15306_10009653_pt1 | contig 11941 bp, 8 predicted proteins | sample Ectturendosymbi1_FD_15306 | JGI IMG/M metagenome (IMG submission 15306)
GCACAAAGTAGGTTTACACTTTGAACCAGCGAGGTAATATCCCACCGCATGCTCTACTGCAGTGGCGTAGCGATGTTAATGTCGCCCGGGGCCGACCGTCAAAATGCCTCCCCTTTTCACTCCTCACATTTGCTTACAACAATATAAAATGAGAGAAGATCATGTATCATGCTTATTATAACAATAAGGAATAATAAAGCATCTTGAACATCACAATCAAATACTCACAAACTGAAAAGGATCTTGTTTTTAATTCTCGATCATGGATCTTGCTTTCTCTGATTGTTAGCCATCCTTCTCGTCATTACTTTTCCTATTTTTCTCCATTCTTTATATATGCATGTATGTATGGCTAAATAAATAGCATAGCTGGCACATGCTAGGCTGTGGTTCAGCAGGAAAGTTTAATTTTTTGTCATTACTTGTGAATCAGTTGGCACCGTGGATTCGATGTGTTTTCCATGGCAACAACAAAGTGCACAGGGCTAATAAAGCCCTGAATCAACTTGGGTATGCCTTTTTGTTTTGCTTAGAGCAAGGCGCTCGTATTTTGTCAGTTTTTTTACAACTGCTGCAGACCTTTTGCAGGTAACCATTGCCTTCGTTTTGAAAATTTTTTCTTTTTCTGATAAAAAGAAAATATTAGATATTTTCGACAGGCATTGTGGCATGCTGCAGCAGAATGAGCGAATTTCGAAATTACCATGTGTAGTTAACTAGCAGTGAAATGGTGTAGCGCCTTCCTGCTGATTTTATGGCTATATGTATCATTCCTAGATTTGCTATTTTTTATTGTCAAGTTTTTATATTTTCAAGTTGTTCATAATTTCCATATTTTTACGTTAAACTGATATTCACAACTGTTCCAAATTTCCATTTTTGCTGACACACTTAGAGTTTTCGCAACACTGCATGTCGGTTAGAAAACTCAGAAAGGTCGTAAAGCCAATAGCAGTACGTCAAAGTAACTGTTTAGCCATGACGCATTATTTGCCCTCTGTATAAAACTCTTATGAGCAAAACTTTTCCTCAAAAGAGTTCCAAGACATGTTTGAACTTAAAAAAGTATGCATTACGTAGAACAAGAAAAACTTTACCAGCGTGTTAACAGAGTGCTTTGAAAAGCACTTCGAAAAAAAGACATGGTTTTATTTGGCTTCTCAAAAAAGAAACTTTTTGGCACTTTCCCACCTCTTTTGAATAAGCCTACGGGTTTCATAACAAAACCCTTGGAAAAACAGTTCAAAGATAGTCCTTAGCAATGTTCCCTCGAAGGTGCGCAGCTGCGCAAATGTGCAGTGCCACCAAATCATTTGCGCAGTTAAATCTCATTCTCGCGCACTTGTAATATTCTAAATTGTATGGTGCAGCAGAATTTGCCTAATTCGTCACCTCAAGGGGATTAGAAAAAAGTGGCGATTTAGGCGAAGTGACGAATTATGCAAACAGGTGAAAACTATCATAGCAGCTCGTACTGTATACTTTATCATAGTAACTCGTATACATAGTGCTTTTATTTGTAGCAAAATACAACTTTATGACGTTATGGTTGTTTACTAAATTAAACTCTTTAAGCGGTGACAAATTAGACAAATTCTACTGTATATATCAGGGATGGCCAAACCTGCTTTATGTATGAGCCGCATATTGTAAAGTTTCAAAGAGCCGCAACATAAAAATCTAAAATCGGTTGCAACGCTGACAAGTCTATTTAGAGGAACTTCAGCATTCGTTAAAATAGTGTCAAGAGCATTTTTAATATCTACACCACGGGTTGATTCTTTTAATGCGATTGAAACCAACAACTGTTGTTTTCCGGCTAGATCAAAATTTTACATAACGAACAAATGCAGCCAGTTGCAGTTGGTCTTGCAGATCAGTTGACTTATCTGTTGTAAAGCCAGACTTAATGCAGTGGAATTTTTAAAATCATTTTGCAGCTTGTTTTCAAAATCAGCATTGATGCAAGATACTCGTCTTTCTACTGTGTGTCGTGAAACTGGAGTTTGAGATATTAGACGCTGAAGTTCTGTGTTGTTAATATCTAACACTGCAATAATCTCAGATATGTTTTTCTTCACAAATTCGCCATCTGAATAAGGATATTTGGACCGGGCGATATTCCAAGATGTAACGAAATTGGCTTCAGCAGTTGTGTCAGCTTCCTTACTACAAGTTTTTGAAAGTGTTTGCTGTAAGGTTACTGAAGATTTTAACGCTGTAAGGTTGTTCATGCAAGTCCGACTTGTGTGTGAGTAATTAGTGGCAAAGTTTTTGTGTTTTTCTTCATAATGACGGTTCAAGTTGCTGGCTGGTTTTGTAATGATTGAATGAAGCATGTCAGGTAGGACACACAGGTTTGCCTCCATTATCAGCGAAAGCAGTTCCAAACCCCTCCTGCCATTTTGGTTTAGACGTTCTAGTTTCATCTTCATACTTTCTATTTTTGCAATGTTTTGATAACATTTTTCTTTTAAACCGCTCAATCTCAAACACAAACTCTGCAGTGATTGTTACGAAACTGAAATAAGCGCAGACTACAAAGTAACGGTAAAAAGGCACTGTCAACCACGCAGTTTTAACTGCTGAAACATCCTTGAAATTTGTTCAACATGTTTAAGATTACCAGGTGTAGGGTGGGTTAGTTTTCGCAATTTAAACACCAGTGACACGGCGAGATATTCCTCTTTCGAAATGCGGAACTGCTTTTTCTTTAACAGCAACGGAAATCTAGAAAATCGAACATACACAAGCCTAACTTGTGACTACACCAACCGAGACGAATGGGTGGCATTGTTACACCATCACACATTCAAATTCTTGCGCTTGTGTGGCATAATTTTTTTCGGAACGACTTGCAAAGATAATACTGTACAACACGTTATAGCTACCACTGCCACTTTACAATATTTCTAAATTTTGCAATAAAAAAACAAAACAATATATATATATATGATTTTTCGGAAAGCTCAAAGAGCCGCATGCGGCTCGCCAGCCGCTGTTTGACCACCCCTGGTATATATATCACAGGCCATTTCAACCCTTTTAACGCTTCATGGGTTGTGGGTTTAATGGTTGCACAATTGCATGCGCTCTCAAACAAAGATTTGCTCAGTGTAGGATTTTCTTAGAGGGAACACTGTTGTGATGTGCTGACCGATATTGGCATTCCTGCATTTATTCCATCATGAGGGCAACTGGAATTTTCAAAACAGATTTTATATGAATTATGGATAAAAACAAGAAATGAATGCACAGCCATTTCTGAACTAGCCTTAAGACTATTACGTAAAAATCTGATGTTATCTGATGTTGAAAAAGGCATCAATCTGATGTTGATGAGACTGACCCCAGCGGCAACACTGGGTTACAAGATATGAATTAGGAATAAGCATTGTTTAACATTGAAGATCAGTCAATTCATCTTTCAAAGGCAGTTTGAAAAGACAAACCTGTGGCCTGATAAATTTCACACGTTCATTTACGTGTTTCAACACTATAGTTTCAGTCACCAGACTTATTGAGTTTAGGGTCAGCATCCATTTCCACTACCATAGCATGAATGTCTTTCAAAAATGCAGAGTTATCATCCGTGGCCTTTGTTCTTGCCTTGGTTACACTCCTTTTTACCATCTCTGATTTTTAGGTATGTGGTTTTCCCTAGGCCTCCAATCTGTAGTTCCTCCTGTTTCATCCCCATGATCAATGCAACCCCAGCACAGTTTGAGGAGGCAAGATTGGAACACTAGTCCAGCAGATGTTAATCACCAAAAGTAACAGCAAAGCAAGCCTACTTTTTTACAACATACAAACCATATTCAAATAGATGATTAAACGTATTTTAGAAAAGATCTAACTAACTATTTATGTTACTAGACTACATGCATTTGATTTGTTGCTAGCCTACTTGTAAATTGTTAGTATGTTTAAAAATAGGAACTGACTACGGATACGCCTGGCCTGACACAATTCAAATGAAAGGGTCAGTTTATCATTCGAATGCCGTGGATCTCATGGCCTAGGGGTTATGTGTTATGGCTGCTGTGCCAATGGTTTTTGGTTTGACTTTTACCTTGCCGACTTTCGTTTTCTTTTTTATTGTTTAGTTTTTTTCAGGCTTCTAAGGTGTTACGTTTAAGGGTTAGTGTTCAGTTAGGGTTAGGTTAGGGTTAAGTTAGGTTAGCGTTGGTTAGGGTTAGGTTAGCCTTAGGGCTACAGTTAGGGTTAAGGTTAGGGTAAGGTTTAGGGTTTATCTTTTACGTTTAGTTCATTTCTACCAAGCCTACTTTTGTCGTGCGTTACTGTTACGTCACAGGTGGCGTATGAATAAGTTTTCTAATTTCAAGATCCACAGGCATATCAATTCAGTATCCATTGCCTTAAAAATATATTTTAGCTTGTTAAAAGTTTGATGCAATAATGCATATACCTTAACTTTTATGTTGAAGTACCAGTAGCGTACATTTCAAGTTTGGTTTTGACTTTTCTGACATTTTCTATGTCTGTTTTCTTTTTTTATTTTCTGTATTTTTTTAAGGTAAATTCTGGGGTTTTTCCTTATAACGGAGTGGCAACATTGGTGTCATCACGTATCACTGTAGTGTGATACTGGGTGGGAGTGCTGAGCATTTCACCAATAATGATGGTTTCAGAGGTTAGTGCCTTTGCAAAAACAATTACTCATGGATTTATCTAATTGTCGAATCTTGTATGGCATTAACGTAGTCTTGCTATGTAACAGAAGGTTTTGGGATGGTTTTATGTCCGCTTCTTCATAGGCCGTGGCCAGTCGCAACCATCCGTAGACCCACCGTGTGGCTGTGTTAATTAATTCTTGCAAGCAAGTTAGCCTACACCACTTACGCATCCTGTAACCCACTACACTTGGTAGTTGTTTTCGTTAGTTGTTCCTTTACTGTGACCTTTTCTTTTCCAATGTAAAGTGGGCAGCTGCTGTTGCAATTTTTCAATTAGATTTTCTTAATTGGTAACTTTACGGCTTGTGGGTTTTATTTATTTCTATTTATTCTTCATGCTCTTCATAGAGCTGATGATGCCTACTTCATAGGTGAAATATGTACTCTGTAAGATCTTTAGTGTCTGATTGTTTGGTGGGAAAGAATTTCCTTCGATAGACAGTGTTTGCAAAAAAGTGTGCAAGTGACAATTAGTGCACTTCGGGAATTTAGGAATCTGTGCAGCAACAATGACAATGTTGAGCTAATGATGTCAGCAAAAGCACAAGACACATGACGAAAAACAAAAGTCCTCAAAACAAACTAACAGTGTGCTGAAATGACTTATAATTTTCCATAATATTGCCTATGTTAAATTTGAAAGGGATTGTAAGTTATGCGTAATGTTCATTTTGTTAATTTTTTTGGTAGGATTTGCTTGCACATTTACGTTAATGCCTAGTTTGGCATAGTAATGGTTACGAGTTTTGTTTGAGCACATGGTAAAAGTATGATTTAATATTTGTAAACAGGTGATCAGCTCCTGACCATGGGGATTTAAAATGAGTATTTTGTAAAAATTGAAAAATTTACGCTCATTTCAAATAATTGTCAGAAATCTGGTTAATAAATGAAGTTTGAACTACTTAACTAGTGTTGCAACAGTTTTTTACTGCATAACTTAAATTAAAACCTATAGTGCTAAAGATGTATTTGATAAGCAGTATCTATTTTCCTCCTTAGGCAAAAATTGTTCTGCAGATGTTTTGTCAATAGCTGTACCCATTTGTTTGAAGTGGTCACATGACAAGTTTGGAATACATGGCCTACTCAGCTGACCATAATGTCTAATTTAAGTGCGGCCAAGCGTTTGGTGGCTTTTTATCTCTGCTGCGTAAAGTATAGGGTAAATTATATCTTTAAACCTCAACATGTTGTGTCTCTGTGTATGGTGCTAGTCGCATGAACACTTCAATCATTTGTTTTTGATCAAAGGCAAAATAACCACAGCATATATATTTTGATATGAGTTACTTCGAAGTTTTCTGAGTGTAAACAAGAGTCGGAGTTGATGTTTTAAAATTTTTTGGAGTTGGAGCAAGAGTCTTTAACCCAGAAACAGGAGCGGAGTCGGACTATGAAAAATGCAACTCCACTCATCTCTGTCAGGCATGTAAAGCCTTGTACTTTTCACACCAAGCAAAAAAACAACATTTCTAAATCTGTCTAAAGCAGTGGTTCTCAAGCTTTCATGGTTGGTGGCCCCCTTCCAAAGACTCACAACATTTGTGGCCCCCTGCTCATCAATAAGGTTTTGCAATATCATGGCAGAGCTATTCAGTAAAGGCCTGCTTGTGGCTCCCAAAGGAAGCCGAGGGCTCCGGTTGAGAAACCCTGGTCTAAAGTGTCTATGTACAGTTAGTCGCAGTTGAAATTGGATGAGACTGATTAGTGTAATGGATTCTTCAATGATGCAAGTGCTTGTCAAAAGTGACAAAGCTTTTTTTAGGCTAAACAATGAAAAACATGGTAGTAGTGCAGTATTTGGGATCAATTTAGGTTTTCCTGTACATTCCAAAGAAATTGAAAGTTTGACAGGCTAAGTTAATCAGTATCCTTAAAAAGTTGAGAACCACTATAGAAAACATGACAAATGATAATAATAACTACCTTACTATCTGAAAAGTAATGAAATGTTATGTTTCCGATTACATTGCTCTCTACCTCGTGACCCTTATTGTTGTTCGCTTCCTTCACCTATGTGCTTGGTTCAACTGCCCACCTGTACATGCAGTGGCAAAACTAGATGTTTAAGCCAGGGGGGAGCAAAAAGTAGCTGAAGGAGGACCATTGGCCACCGTAGGGGGCCACTAACCAACACTCACAACAGCTGAAGAAATGATAGTGAACCCGGATGTCGTGGATGGCTGTGCTAGTCAAAAAAAATGAAAATACCCTGACAAGCACAAAAAACACCAACCTTCTGAAAACCAAAGGAATATTAAATATCAAAATGTCAGCTAAAGGGGGCCCAGTGTTTACATTTAGCTTGCCAGGGAAGGCGGCTCGCTCCTTTGCCCCCGTCAGTTACACCACTATGTACATGTCTCAACTCTTCACCCATTGCTCGCCCACCATATCTGTGTGATGTTGATCTAGAAACAATTGTTTTTTATGTTTTTTTAATTACTCACTGGCCTTTATGTATTATTTCTGTAAATATTTTGGTCACCTTGTTTTTCCTACATACTCTGTTTTTGTGTGAACTTGTGCCTGATTCTTTCCCATTATTTGGTTCGATGCCTTTCTGTATTTGGGTTTTTCAGGATCCTTTTGGGTGGTTCAATATTGCTAGGTAGGTTTGGTTTGTATGTGCTTTTTTGTGATCCTTGTCCTTCCTGAATATTGTGGATGTGTTGGACAATACCATCAAACCGTACAGAAAGAAATTTGCATCACCAACAAGCATTTTTAAAACTTATTTTTTGTCATTGTAAGTTTGTTGATTGTATTCCTGCAAGCTGCCTTCAGCTGCAACAATGCTGGAAAATCAGCTCTTTCAAATGTGTTATTTTAAAGTGGTTAAATCAAAGACATGTTTTTTCTATGGATTTCGAACTCCCGAGACATGATTGTGATTTTGCTGTATGGAGTAAAACAGTTTTTTTGTATATTGGTTCTCAACTCTTTAAGGGTGTTGATTGATTTTCATATCAACCAAGATTTTCACAGACTGAAATTACACAACTGGCATAAAGTTACTGGAAAATTACATGATTATACCTATTCCAAGACTGCTGTTTTGGTGCCAATTCATGTTTCATTGTTCTGGTGGGATAAGTCTGTTCTATAGACTCATTAACAGTTTTCCATGGATTCAATTAAGTCCACAGACTAGTGTTTGGTAATAGCTGGTTTGGAATATGCTCAATCATTCATACACAGATGACAGGTTTGAAACTTGTAATGCTGCATATATAACTGAAATGAGTTTGTGTATTTCATATTGTATAATTTTTACTTTTTTGTAGGTATCGCTGTGCAGAGGTGAAAAATGACTCTGTTCACTTACAGTTTTTGTGGGATTAAAACATTTTTTCTGAGAAATTGTCTCCAGTCTTACAGAACATTTACTTGTTTTGCTTCTGCAGTCAATATCAGTGAATATGATTCAACCCAGGTAAGGTTGGGTTTATGCTTTACCAGGTTTTTTTTTAAGGAAAATGGTAGGTACCTGGTATGGACCTGTAGGGACCCGATTTCGCAGATTCTAGGGACCTGATGATAATTTTCTCTGATTCTAGGGGCCCAATTTTCAATTCTAGGGACCCGATTCGGGTCCCTAAAACGCCTTAAAAAAACCCTGGCTTTACATTTAAAAAATTTCAGACATGTCACAGAAATGAACTGTACCAGCCATTTGTTTTGTGACAATTTTTTTTCTGACAGTGGTCATATATATATTGCAGTGTTGTTGTCTCATATCTTTACAATGTGCATTGTAGTTTTGTCTCACTCTGATGTTAGACCACATTTCATGCTGAATAAGTGATTTTTAGCATTTCACTTGCTGGCCATCACTGTCAAGACGTTCAAGCAATATCAATTTCTACGTCTCTTGTCCTAGAAAAAATGTAGTAGCAGCTAGTTGCTTCAGTTTGCATGTGCAGTTCTGAATTGTGCTGTTATTGGTTCCAGCTAATTACATTAATTGGTAGTTACCTACCATTCATTGACTGCCATATAGTTGTTTAAGTCATTTAAGGAATATTTGTAGTCACCTACCATTCGCTGACTGCCATATTGAGTTCTTTAGGTCATTTAAGTTGTTCAGCTGACAATTTATTATATTTGTCTAAAGTGTGTTTTACCTGCAATACCCTGCTACATCGACATATTTTGCCCATTGAATCAAGTTCGTAAAAATTATGTTGCAAAACGTACCTGATGTGAGCTAAACAGTATACTCTTGTAGGTTACATTTGCAATGAATGGTAGTGCAGTTGATAATAATAAGCATGGTTTCACAACAGAGTCATAAGAATCCAAACAAGAAGTTTGTGAAAAGTTCTGATAAAAAGTGGCTAGTTCGCTGTAATTTCACTAAGTTTATTGTACATGGAAATTTTCTTATGGCTATTATTTTGTCACAGATAAAGTTAATGAAGGAGAATTGTGTTGAAGTAAGTGAACACGACAAAGTGATCAAACCTATATCGAAAATGGATTGCCATCTAATGAAGAATGGACCACCGCTACACAGAGCTTTCAGTCTGTTTTTGTTTAACTCAAAAAATGAACTTCTTCTTCAAAGGCGTGCAGATTCCAAAATCACCTTTCCAGGTTGGGAACTAGATATAATCTTGCTGGCCATTTTTGACTATTTTGTTGCTTCATCTCCATGCATCCATTAGATATACCCAATCTCAGCAGTTGATTTTCTTTTTCTAAATTGTCAAATGTTTTGCAAAATCACAAGTACCAAGAATTTTGTGTTTGAAGCTATGAAGAGTCAACAAATCCATCTTTAGGAACACTTGTTGCTATTCTGCATTGTAGTATTGTGAAAATTATTAAGATTGAAATTCTGTACGCAAATGCCCCCTCATTGTGTAGTATTATGATGTTTTCTTTAATTGACATCATTGTTTCACGTCCTGCCCAAACTTGTATGCCATATTGAGATTTTATCGTCAATTTTTCAGAGCTTACACTAAATTCGTCCTGCATAATCTTCCATGTCGTATTGAAATTTTCCAGGTTATTATACTAATACGTGCTGCAGTCACCCGTTGTTCAATGACCGAGAACTGGATGAAGCCAACAATATTGGCATAAAGAAAGCTGCACAAAGGCGCGTCGAATATGAACTAGGAATTGCACCAATCCAGGTAAAGTATTTAGAATTTGAAAATCACTGATATCGCAGAAGTATAGGGACATCTTTCCAAAAACGATGTCGAAACAAAAATGTAAAGCATTCTCAGAAAGGGCAAACGCGATAATGCGAGGTCTGTAATGTTCGGTGGTCGGGAAGCGGCAGCTTTCGAATACCACGAGGCTAGTGTTTGTGTCTAAATCAGTCTTTGTATCAATCCTCACCTACTATCAGGAATCCTGGTAATAAGGGATACGGTTTTATCACAAGTACCAGTAGCAAAGATCAGATTTGTAAGAGTTCGCGGTGTGACTCTGCAGAACGAAGTGCATAGTTATTAGCGAAATCTAGAAATATCTGAACATCAAAACACTTGTCCGGGTAGAGAGACCTTAGCTGCAATGTTTTAACCATTCTCAACTCTATTTCGGTTCGCGGTACTTCGGTTACACAATCAAAAGTTTGCCCCACCTTGCATTACGCCCCAGTAAAGATTGGCGTAGCAGTAGGCGCTGGCTGCACGAGGGAGAAAACGTCTTGGAGCTGTTTAAGGACATTTGTTTCATCTCACCTTTGTGTAGAGTAGCATTGAGGTGAGGCTGCTGGGAAACAATTTATTTCGAGTCCTGGAGCTGCTGCCTCTGGGACCATCTCGATAAGATTGCCGTTTGAAAGAATGATGATGACGTTTCTGCAACATATTTTTGTTTCCACAGATGCCTCTTTCGTCCATCCATTATGTCACAAGAGTGCATTATTTTGCACCATATTCTGACGTGTGGGGTGAGCATGAAATAGATTACATTCTGATTGCACGGAGAGACATTGAGGTAGCCATGAACACCAATGAAGTCTCCGAAGTGAGTATACGGTTATTTGTACTTTGTCACATGAAGTGTAGTTGGGTCTGCTGAAGAAGCTTGCTTGGTGATTTTGACGGATGTTTATTTTTTAATTGATAATGTCTGCAAAATTAAGTGACGATGCTTCGCTTGTTTTTAGGTGAATGCGCCCTTGGTGTTTTTGTGCACAAGAAAAAGTTATCAATTAAACTAAATATCAATGATTCGCAGCTGTCCGGTGTTGCGTCGTCGTAAATGACGTGGTTATACCGAAAGTTGCACCAAAAAAGCAACCTCTTAAACTGAAGCCCACTGCGCAGCCTAGCATGTTGTTTGAAGATTCATGGATTCCACAGGACATCACTTTAATCCACATATTTTTAATTCGAGCACATTTTGTGATTAGTGGGTTTTGGTACTACTATACGCAAGCCAGGTTTTGTCACGAAATACATACAAAATAGCATCTCCTGTTAATTACCGTATATACTCGCTTATTAGCCGCATCCGCAGATAAGCCGCAGCAGAAATTTTAGCCGTATACCGAGAATCGAGGGTAATTCACGAATGGGTCAATTGACCTTTTCACCGGTGAAGACTTTGTTACAAGTTTCGGCATATTGAACAACCTTCAACTTGAAGCATCACAAGCACAGCGTTTTCGTTTGTTGACTGAAGACATTTTTATGGCTATTGTCGTTCACAAATTTAGCCCACACAGCAAAAACGTTAAGACTACAGCTGAAACAACTGCACTTCCCCACGAGGCCGACCACGTTATCTGTTACAGCTACGAGACTCGTCACACTGTTTATTGCGTAACAGTAATGAACCACACTTCCTACTCTTCTACCAATGAGAAGCAGGTTTACTTGTGCGTTCCCACGGAACAGCGCAGGCTAGTGGTCAAATGTACTAGAAAAATCTTACACTATGCATTACATAAGAATATTATAAGAATCTATGCATAAAAACAACTTACCGGTATCTGTGTCAAGCATACTTGTCTGTACGCTTTTATCCCGCGAGTTTATGTCGAATTTTGACAGAGACATGATAGCGCCCTACTTTCGTCCATTGTCAATTGGCATTTGCGGTTCGACTAGATCAGGGGTGTACAACCTTTTGCTATTGCCGGCCGCATTACTTTTATTTATATGAAGTACGGCCGCCAATGAGTTCGAGTTATATTTATGAGATAAGTTTAATTAAAAAATAGGTTTTATCCGGTATATGGCATTTACTTGTGCCTAAAAGTACAATAA
>JGI24021J15306_10009655_pt1 | contig 11940 bp, 1 predicted proteins | sample Ectturendosymbi1_FD_15306 | JGI IMG/M metagenome (IMG submission 15306)
ATGGACCAGTGGTACAAATGACAATACTTGTATAAAGTACTTGGAAAGTGTTTTATAGGCTACATTTATAGGAACATCGTACAGTACTGTACATGGTACAATCACAGTGTATACGAATACGATACAATACGTATTGGCACATGCATTTTGAGTGCGTGTTTCACTTCCCGAGGTTCCATCTTTATTCGAAGCGGGCCGCACGGACGTGCAGATTGCTTGGCCTCTTTGAGTGCGCTGTGCACGTCGTTAAGTGCTTTGCTCAACGCGCAGCAACGATAACAGGCAAGCGTAGGGAGTCAGACCCTTCGATCAGGAACCGTCGCTTTTAACCTTTGCGTTGCGCCATTCAAGCCGCGTACATATTTGCATCAGTAAAGGCAATTACCCTAAAGTTTCTTGTCTGGGAGAACACAACATGCAAGAACATTATCCCCTTGAGTTAACAAGCAAGGTAACTACAGAATTTGCCTATAATGGCACCTCTTAGGGATTGCACAAAAACGTTATTGCCGAATTGTGAAATACATGTAAAAGATGCCATCGGGACCGAACGAAATGTAACGTTATAGGCGAATTGACGTTACAGACGAAGCCGTTATAAACAAATTCAACTGTATAGAACAGATTTACAAGAGGTTTCAGGCTTCATTCGGATTAAACTAAAAAGAGTTATTTTCAGGGCAACATTTTTTCGCCCCCCAGTAAAATGCCTTCCCGTCCGCCTATGTTTGCACGCCACTATTTTTGGCGCCCGCCTATTTGACTGCCCCTCCCAAATGACTGGTCTGGATCCGCCACTGCCTCGAACTACGTTAAACACAATACTTTATTCACCACGTTAATGAACAACAAACATCCAATTTATTAAACAAACTTTAAAAAAACGAAACATATAAGAAATTTACGCACAGTGGTTACGATGACCGATACGGGTATAGTCCACGCAAACATACGAGAAACTGATAATTCCGTCGGTTATGCAAAGCTTTTTCTATAGTTATTTGATGTCACACAACAAAGCTACGCCCCTCAGAACCCAATGTGACGGTTTCTGAACAGTTTTCAACCAGAGAGGAGTGATGTAAGTCAGATCAGTGCGACATGGTTTTTTGTACACGGGGCAGACGTATAAAGAAGGATCTTTGGGTGAAGTTGAATTGACAGCAAAGATGTGAACCACAGGCAATGGCACAAAAAGCACTTTGGGGTGAGATTCGATAAGTTTCGAATTACGTCTGTCCCACGCGGCGCCATCCAAAAATAGTCCGTGAACGTAAACACCTTCCTATTTCAACAAATAAAAGTTAGCCAAGCATCACATAAAAAAAAATTCATTAACACTGCATAAAATCAACTACTTTACTGTTTGAAATGAATGTATGCCCAACAGTTATTAATCAACAACTTCCGACGTCAATTCAGTGTGCAGCGATTTTGCTCAAGGGATAACTTTTACCGCATTTAAAACAACACCAGCATAAGCCCGTCCATAACGTAGTAGCGCAACCAATAATTTTGTTCGGGAGGGGCCAGTAACTGACGTTATCAGTCACTGACATCGTGATGAGCCCGACTGTTCCTTCCGTTTATTTTCTAACAGTTTAAAATCGATACAAAGCACCAGTAAAAATAATCTTACCAACGGGGGGCATGGCCTCATCGGCCTCACTCCCATCACGTTACGCTATTTTCTTTTCATTATTTGTTATTTTATTACAAACCCCTCTGAATACGTCACAAATTCGTTAATCCCTAAAGAACTTCAAAATGGTCTGCCAGGCTTTTTTCTGAAGCTGATTATGTCTTCACTTAACAACTGATGAATCTAACGAACCATACCAACTGAATGTAGAAAACTGCGCATGCACTTATGAAGCAAATATTAGCACCATTCGAAGTATGCACATGCAGCAAAACACAATTTGGGCGTTTTGGGTTCCTACTTCCAGTAGGCAATCATGGCTACTGCCAATGGGGAGGCGGGGTGCTGGACCACCTATTTGCAATCGGAATAGACCTAATGACAGTAGCTGAAAATGCTGTTTAGTTTTTTGCTAGCTCTTGATTTTGTGGACCCTTTATCAACCAAATTTTGGTGACGCACCCAATGAAAAGGATTGCAATCAGACGCTGAAAACAGACATTCTAGATCGAATCAGTGCAAACCAGTATAGGATAAACGTGCAAACCAGTGTTGCCATTTAAGCTGATTTTCTGCTAAATGTAGCAGGATTTTCTCACTGTTAGCTGTAAAATTTTAAATCTAGCAGTTATATGATTGTCTAGCATGATTTTAAAAACTGTTTCGCAGGTTTAGAAGGTAACAAATTCCTGACCAAAAATGTGTTTCAACAGTTTGAGACGAAAACTTTTGCACCTTCTTCAACAAAAAATACTTTATCTTCTTTATGACACTTTAAATTGGGCAACACCTGGAATAGACAAAACAATAAAACAACTGCCTTCAATAATTTGGAATTTTTATTATGACGCAACGCAGCTGGTTGAAGCAGATAATTATGTCATAACAACAAGCAACTACATGGCTTGGTGAAGCTTAAATGATTTGCTTCTGTGCTTAGTGAGCGCGTTACAGGTTTAAAGACTGGGCTACATTGGTAGAATAAGTTTTATCCCACAACACATGATATTTCCAAGTGGTTTGGTTCCGCCAGTAAGTAGTAATGCCTCGTAAAAAAACTCCCTGGTAAACCAAAGCAATATTGCCAAATATTACGACAGATATGGTTGCAAGATTCAGAATTTGAAATTTTGACTCGGTGTCTATCCTGCTGATTAAAGAAAAGCCTATAGTAGCGTTTGCAATAATACTGTACAATTATAACGGAAGATTTTGAGCTTACACGGCATGCTGGCAGCAAAAAAACACTTAGATAAAGGCTCAAGAACTTTTGCATGCTCCCAAATGTAAATAACACAAAGTTCAGAGTTACAAAGACCAGATTTAGATTTTTTAAAATTTCATTTGGTGACAGCAGTTGGCGGCAGCCCGAAGCCGGAAATTTGCTTCTTGCCGGGGCGGTTGAAGCGAATGCTCATGTCCATTGAGCGCTACGGCGATTGGGGCTCAGTGGCCGTGGATCGAAAACTCAACCTTTCCATTATTGAGAGGCGGTCACTCTAACACTGAGCTATCGCCAGTGGCGTATCTATGCAACATGGCGCCCATGGCAAAGTTCAAATGTGCGCCCTTTTTAATAATTCAAATATTAGATATGGGCACAATGTTTACGAAAGATAAAAAATAACGAAAATATGGTTGTGAAACAGAAAATATATGTTTATGCTTGATTTAAACTTTTCAGCAAATAAAACTATGAATTTTATCCATAGCGGCATAGCATACTTCTATTATTTTTGTTATAAATAATATCAAAACATTAAATTAACGTTATCACAATTTATGCATAGCATTGGCTGACCAAACCGTTAATCTGTCGAAAAAATAACATAACATTTTGCAACTGCAAAAGACAATTGATTTTAAGATGAAACACATTTAATTTTTGGATGTTACAATGTAATGGTGTCATTTTTCATAAGAACATACAGTAAACGCTTTTACGTATTCAAGCAATGAGCGGTTTTGTACGAGAGCAAAACCATGTTTAAACGTGCGACAGCCAAGCCACTGGACAGAAAAAGCTAGCTCCAAACAAGACTAACAAATGTCTTTTTTAAAGAGTTCACATTTTTTGCTCAAGCGATACGGTACTAACCAAGTGAAGTTTCGAGGACCAGCTAGGGTTCCCTTCCTTAACCTCTTAACTGGGCATTGTGTTTAGCCTATTATCGGACACAAGTGGCCATCGAAGAAGTTTCGTAAAGTCGGAGTGGGCCGCAGCAGTTCAACTATTTGTAAGACTGTAGGTGGGAGGTTCAACAGCAGTTATTTGCGTAACGGTCAGACTTGGATTTAAACTCGTCACAAACAGATTCTGACTAACATCTTATTGCCTGCAACACAGCAGCAGAGGCCTACTGATTTGAGTTTTGATAGCCTTTCTTACAGCGTGAGGAAGAGGCAGGCCCGTAACCAGATTGGAACACTACGGGGGCGAAGAGTTTTCTGAGGGGCCCAATTTGTATAAACTATGTCCAATAGTTTTAAATTGTCTCCAACACATATTTCCAGGTGGAGGCGAAAATTTTCCAAGTGCCCCCTAGTTACGGGCCTGGTCGCTGTGTTGATGCAGCTTTGCAGTTAATGGTTACATGGGGCACAAATTGTCAGTCAAAAATTTTAATTTTTCCAACCTATTTTTGTACCTCCATCAAAATGGCGCTCATAGCACGAGTCATGCCTGCCGTACCCCAGATACGCCACTGGCTATCGTCGTCCTGACAGTTGTAGGGCTGAAGCTCTGCTCAGTCGATTTATCACTGAGCATAGCTCTACTGTATAAACACATGCGACCGTTTGAAAGACGTTGTTGAAAACTGTGTCATACAAAAAGAACGTTTGAATGTTGACGGAATGAAAATGGTTGGCCGTAAAGTGTGTTGAAAAAGATTAACATTTTCTGCCCTTGTCCAGAGATGGTGACAGGCCCGCAACTATCTTGGGACACCAGGAGGGGCAAAGAGTTTTCTGAGAGGGTCAAAAATTTTGAAACTATGTCCAATAGTTTTAAATAATTTCCAACACATTTTTCCAGGGGTGGCGAAAAAAATGTTAGGGGGTTTCTCTACCAATGTGCTCCCCCTAGTTACGGGCCTGGATGGTGCGTGCAAGACGAAAAACTGATATATAACTTTATAAGCTCTTTTAATAACATCAAAAATTGCACATTTTTAGAAGAATTTCACTTCTTTTACGAGATTTTATCTAAAAATTTGTTACAAGATTTTTATCAGAATCTAGCGTTTTTTTTGGTGACACCATTTATCAGATTTGTGTGACAACCATTTGGCAACACTGGTGCAAATGCTCTCTATCAGAGAAACGGAAAAGACGACAGATTTTTTAAAGCTGTCTCTATTACACATTTTACTATAGGCTCATTTTGTCTGCTATGGGTGCAGTCCAAAGATGTACTGTAGCACTTAAATAGCACAAAAGTTCCGAAAGCAGCAGGCGCGGCAGCGCGGATACAAATTGCAAACAAGTTGCAACAAATGGATACACCGAGTAAAATTACTCCTTGACCGTAAGTGTCTTCGTTTTGTGAGGCACTATATTAATATCTACAGGGTCCAAAACATTTTTGAAATGATATTTCGGCCTATTTGCCACTTAAGGCAGATATTTAATCGTATTGTGGTTGAAAAATCATGAGCAACTGACGTCATGATGTCTTTCAATGTCTCCCTCTTGTCACAAAAACCGAAACGCCATTCCTCTCGAAGGTGTGACGTCATTTATGTAGGGATTCCGCCTCTTATTCAAACAAATCAAACAATAGTTTAATGGACCGCTCTTGAACATAACGCTAAGTTTAACTCGCAGCTAATGTCTTTGTGACTTAATCTGACAAAAAGTAGCCTATAAATCCCAAGTTACCATATTCACATTGAAGAAATGCTAATGCATTTCTCACCGACAAAAGACAAACAATAAATCATTTTTCGACATCAGAATACTATTCCAAAATTTCCATGAGCATCAACCCCATAACCCGATCGGGTTCGATAGTGATCTACATTGTAACCACTAACAAAAACATCTGACTGTCGTTTGTATATTCGAAATCTTTTTGCGCTGGAGGAGAGCATGGCCTAGGTACCAAGCTTCAGAAACATTTGCAATAGTGTGTTTCATCTAAAAAAGAACATCGGATTATATCCGATTTTCAACAGTTGGGCACAGTGGCGCAGCCAGCCCAAAATTTTTGACTTTAGGTGAGCAACAGTATTTTTGTTTGGGACGCTGCTTCTCAAAGCACAAAATGAGTAGATACGTTAAAAATTGTGGAGGGCATGGCCCCCTCTGGCTACGCCTTTGGTTGGGATTTCGGATTGCTGCCACTGCAAAACTGCCAACATGATGTTCGTTAATAAGATAAACTGCTACCCAGAAAACTGGCATACTCTGTGCAAAATAGCCTACTAAGCAAATATTGTCGTACCTGTGGTGGAGCAGTAATGTCTTCTTTGAAGCTTTTCAGCACCTCGTTATGCAAAGTAACAGTGTCAAGAGCCCAGCCTTTGTGCATCCTGGTCACTTCTTGTCTCATGGCAGTTAAAAAACCTGCAACGAAAGCAACGCAATACAGCAATTTACGGTAGAAATCAGAAGCACGAGGAACGTACGTGTCAGCTAGAATGGTCAAAAGAAAATTGCATCATATCCAGTGGCGTATCGAACCAAAGTGCCGCCCGGGGCCGACAATAAAAGAGCCCGCCCTTTCCACCACTCAAATTTGCTTACAAGAATTTAAAATGAAAGATCATGTTTCGTGCTTATAAAAGATATAAGGGGTAATAAAACACACACAAACTGCAATGATTCTTGTTTTTCATTGTCGATTTATGATTCCTGCTTTTTCTGCTTGTAGAGCCACCTTTCTCATCATTACTCTTCCTATTTTTCTGCTTTCTTATATGCATATATGGACCCGGCATATTTCGTCAAAATTTTTCCCTTGTTGACTGTCTCCGGTAAGCCGCACCATTCGGCTTTAATCGTTTACTCAAGGGTTTCTCAACCTACGGGCCACGGAAGAATTTTTGACGGGTCACGGCCTTGTATTATTGAAATTGAGTATGTTTTGCAAGTTAACTCTCGTAAACGTTGGTTGCTCATGAGCTGCAAATGACATAATACGCTCTCTTGTGATTATGCATTCGGGATTATTGCAATAAGGAAATTTCAACATAGCCTACCACGTTGTCCACAATATGCAGTTACTGAAGACATTTTGAGGCAGACAGGCAGCTTATGTTGCCATGAAAACGAAATCTGGAAGCAGGATTAATGTGGAATATGACATGATCTGTACATCATCATGTGTTGAGCCTTAAACATCAATACTTTCTAACAGGGCCGCAACCAGCTGATGATATTTTCGGGGGAGAAAAATGATTGTAAGCTGATGTTGCACCTAACAACTAAATATGTTTTTGAAAATTTCCAAGTGAGCAATTGCCCGGTTGTCCCCCCCCTCCTTTCTAACAACAAACAGGCACGGCCTTCGCGTTAATTGAAGCGAACGTTGTGTTATTAGAAGTTTTTTATATTTCTGCTCCTTGCAATGTGCAACAGTTATCGCAATGGAGAAGTTGTACAGTTGGTGGGCCGCAGACCCTATGTTTGTTTATTAACTGGGCCACATGCTTGAAAAAATTGAGAATGCCTGGTTTACTCATTCCAGGGGATCAAAAATGTTAAGAGCAGTGATGGCGGCATACCTACTTTACAGATGTAAACAATATTTTGTGTTGTAGCCTATCCCCGTCTTTAACTAAGAAAAGTGAGTATGCTGCATATAGTAGGCTATAATAATAAATGTAATAATATTATATCAATGATATAAAAACGTTTCATTGTTCATTTCTCGTTTCAGTAGTGGTTTATTTTCTTAGAATATATGAAAGGCTTCAAACTTTAACTCTGTCGGCACTTACGCTGGGCCCTCTTGAGGTGCGGAACCCATTTTTATAAAATAGGTCAAATAGGCTTAAAACCAGCTCTGGTAGAGAAGCGCTGGCTTGCAGCCATCATCATGACCTGCAAACGTACGCGGTCTAGCTGTTGGGCTTTTTCCAATTACGCTTGCATAGTGTTATTCCTTGCCTTCGTTCGTTACAAATCGACGTCTATTTCGAAACGGTATTAATATTACCAAACCCTGGTAGGTAGGATATCTGTCTTTTTAATGCTCAGCAGTGATTGCAACGTCTTAAATTAGATGGAAATCGCTGTGAACAACTTAATTGAATAGAGCCATCGCTAAGTTGTGCAACTGCGTTAATAAAAACCTTCACCACAATCATACTCAAACATATCGTTTGCTATTGCGTTAGGTTTTCAGACTAAGGTTCATCCCTCTAAATTAATCAAAATGAGCGCAACACCTTTTGTAAACTTTCTTGTTGAAATGACTCTTTCTATGACTGCAAATATTAAATGTACCGTTGAATAAAGAGTCAAGCTCTCTACGAAACGCACGTTGCCTATCGGTTGATTCCGATTCACTCTACTTGCAGTCCTGCCTACAATCTGAGCTCTAAATCACCCACGCAAACGCACGAACTGCACTATCTCGCTTCAAGAACGTGATCTTCCGACACAATTGGTATGACGCTATGCAGAAAAATAGCAGTTCTATTGAAACTGAGCAACGTTACCTTTGCAGTATTCTTCACTTCAACCGCCACAATTTAATGTTGATAAGTCCACCTAGTGACTAGGCTACAGCTTGTGGTACGTATTGAAACATCCCACTGAACATTTAAAATTAGCACGAGACGTACCAAGAAATGTTCGTCGCAATTGCCTAGGTGTCAGGCAGAACCGTCGCCAGGAAATCTTCACTAGGGGGTTTTGCGTTTGTGCCGGGGGGGCTTGATAATGAAAAGTTGATAAAACCTCCAATGATTTATAGTGTTTCATATTTCGATTTTGGGGGGCTTAGTACTTTGTTTGGAGGGGCTAAGCTCACCAAAGCCCCCCCGTGGCGACGGGATTGGTGTCAGGTAATGTAATGATGTGCCGTTGGGGATGTTGCTAAGGATCTAACGATAAAAGAAAAAGGATTAAGCTAGCCCTGACTATTTACAGTGATTTCGTGCAGTTTTTTTTATCGGATTTTGAGTGTATGGGCAATATAAAATTCGAACTATCAGACAAGCATGTTTACTAGTCTGCGGTCGAATGTCATTTCTGTTCTTTGTTCAAAGGACTTTTGACTGGCGAGGGGAGATAGTTTTGGTTGTAGAGGAAAGTGTAGAGACTGGACGACAACTGCCCCCGGCCCCCAGCGCAAGTATGTTGAAAAAACCCTTGATTTCAAGACAAACACTGGGGTACTATAGCACACTGGATTTGATCCAGACTTTTGAGTAAACATTTAATCAATGTGCTCACTCCTCAGCAACATTTTCTAGTTTTTAGCTAGCCTACCAGTCGAGGACTTCTACACACAAAAACCGAAATAATTTATAACTTTTATAATTTTGTTTAAAAATAATGAAGAGTTGGAACTTTTGAACCGCTTCAAAAAATTAATTTTTCTCCAAAAATTGGCATCCCCTGAAGGTGCCGCCCGGGCCCTTCCCCCCTCCTACGCCACTAATTACATCTGTGACAGCAAAAAATCTTGGGATATCCACCAGAAGCTATTTATCATACCTTGGGAGTTGAAGAACCCAGTCATCCAGAAACAAGTAGGCCGTCCTTCAAAAATCCACTGAAACAATTGAGTATTTCGTTCTACGAGTTCTGTAAACCAGAACCCGATGGTCGACGATTCCCAGGAGAGCTTACGCCACTGGGTTGGAACTTTGGCATCAAAAAGGTTGTCCAACGCATCGCGAAGATTCTGAAAAGCGAAGAAAATGCTAATAGATCCGATATTAGGGATATTTTTAACAGGTTAAGTCACGGGAAAATTGGCGCTTTCAAGCGCCGAAAAAATTAAGCGCAAGTCTCGACATTTTCATTAACTTAAGGTAGCAAGTGATTGACATGAAACTAAACGGTATTCATGCTACCCTAGGGTGGATACTAGAATTTAGGGGTCCGAGGCAAACCCTCAGAAACGGGCTCCAAAGCTACACATTAAAGTTGTTGAGGAGCCCCCTGTGGAATATTTGCACATACTGTAATTTTGCTGCTTTGAAAAACACATAACTTGGCTCAGAACTTATTAAATGTGACCTTAGAGCGTGTCATGAGCTTTTTTAACAAAACAACGCAAAAACTATGTGCGAAACTTTCTAAGGGGTCCCACATCATCTCTGAAAAAAGGGGGCTCGAGGCAAGCGCCTCGTTCACCTCCCCTAATATCCACCCCTATGCTACCTTCGACTCAACAGAATTTTGACATGGCAAGTTTAACTCGGCGCAGTCCAGTTATGAATCAGTACAAAAGCAAAGTACAAAATAAACGCACGCAAACACTGCACCAATGTATGACGACATACAGATACAAAATGTAGAAGATTCGACATTACAGCTAAACTTCGATAAAATATTTTTTTCGAACGCAGTAACACTTTTTTTAACATGTCAGAAGTCAATATGCGTTTTATTACGTTACGCTCACATTCAGGTGGGACTGAATAGCATTTAATAAAAAAATCGTGAATTGAGAAGTTATGATCATGTTGTACATCGATCGTTTGCACTCATGTTCCCGGCAGACAGGAAGGTGGTTCAGTTGCGAATTGGGCCAATCAGTCGGCGTGCCAGAATTTCCACGAGCTTCCTTCTATCTAATGTCAACCAACCGACTACGAAAGTAATACACTGCAAAACGCACCTCACTCATAATTATAGTTCCCTCGATTGCAAGCTTCAAGTCAGTCAGTGTATTGCGGACAAGGGTTATTACTTTTTGCATCCTTTCAATTTCTTGCCGCAGGAAGATATTCATAGAATTAAGGACGCCCATTTTCACAAGCCTTCCACGCACCTAAACACATACGCAAAGTAGGTGAGGAGCTATTCTTGTATACCATTGTTGCTAATAGGAGAATATTAAAATGGCTCATTTAGCATGTACACAAAAACTGCTTTTTCCCTTTTGAGTAACGGTGCCAAATGGACCTGATTGCCAATTGCCAATCATCTTCATGAACTTTTTATTTTTCATGAAGCTTACTGTTGAGATTTATGTATTCATGTATGCTGGGAGAACATCTCTTCAAATGTGTGATCAAATTAGAAATTGCTTTAGTTGAAAATTTTAATTTCTTGTTGCAGTAGTTGCACCAAACGTCAGCTCTGGCTAAAGATTTAAAAATTGTGAACAGTGGTGTTGGAAGTGATTCAACAGTGGTTTCAGGAGATGATTTTTGATCGTTCGATGTCAAAATGTTGCATTTTTGCAATAAATTGTAATTTCGTAGGATCAGTGTTTGCTTGTGCTGGAATAATTACAATTGAATAAATGAACACACAAAGATGTACTGTCTGTGGCATAAGCTGGCAGGGTAGGTGCTACTTGTGGAACAATGGTTCTCAAACACTGTTCTAAAAGCCGCGTGCAGCTTCACAGCATTCTTTGTGCGGCTCTTAGCAGTCTTTCAGTAACACCTCTAATATTTTGTGTAACAGGCTTCGTTAGCGCAAAAAAACAAAACGGTCAGTTGACTTGTGTTAAAATTTTTTAGTGCGGCTCTCTAACAAATCGTAGGTCTGGATCCCTTCAGCGAAATGTTTGAGAACCACTGTTGTACAGTAAGAAAAACCTTAAGTGCCACAACGTCTTACTTTCTAGTCAGAATGATCAACCTGGTCTGTAGTAGTGTAGCTATCTAAACAGAACTGCCCTAAGCTATAATGAGTAGATATATAATATAATAGACTTATCCATAGCTTTTATAGCTGTGTAATCATGCTGCTAGCAGGGAGTATGATACCCTTGCAGATAAAAAGTAATAAAAGGGTTAAGCGTGAAATGCACGGCACGCCGTTGNAAAGTAGAAATTTTTATTAAAAACCATTAAGGTGCGTTTACACGCAAATTTACTTTCGTACGGAAAAGGAGCGACTGCGATTNGTGTCCGTTCGCCTGTTTACACTGCACGCAAGAAAAGCGCATTGAAGAGGAACTTTTGCCCGCCTGTTCCAATTCAAGCCGGGAATCGAACTATCATGATTCCCACGGAGAGAACTGAGAGATCTAATCTTTAGCCAAATTGCCAACGCCTTACCGACTGGACTAAACAAGCGCCTCCCTAGTCCGTGCGGATCTAGGCATTATTTGTTTCGACTTTCGCCCTTCGGCTTCTTCCCCTGCTTCTGTCCACCCT
>JGI24021J15306_10009656_pt1 | contig 11938 bp, 12 predicted proteins | sample Ectturendosymbi1_FD_15306 | JGI IMG/M metagenome (IMG submission 15306)
GAAGCTCAAAGTGATGCACATTTTTCAAGCACAGTTGTGCGGCTGTACTAGCGCACACCCAGGGTCGCCACATCAAAAAATGCAACGGGAGAACTAGTGATGCAGCAAAAAGTCAGCTAAACCAAGCAAATTCAAAAAGGACAGTTTTGAAATGTGGCTCATAAAATCAATTGAAACGTCCATAATTATCTTTCAATTCTTTTTTTATGATTTTCCCTTGATCACACGATCTGGAAAAGGTCACGTCACTATCAGTTTGATTGGGTGTTCGCCGCACACCTAGAGTATAGGTCCCTGGCACTGAAGAATGTGAGAATTGCTGGCATTTGAATGCGAAACAACTAGTGTTGACAAAAAAACAAGTTTCGAAAAAACAAATTCAAGCAGCATGTAGCCTTACAATAGGAAAAATCATCTAGTTACAGCATTTTCATTTGTGTTATTTCACTCTTTGGATGCTACATGCCTCGGATCCCCGGTGCCGTCGCCCTGTTCGCCTCCACCTCCGCACGCCAATGCCTAGAGACAATGGAGTGTGTATTTGACATCAAGTCAAACGGTAAAATTTCTTATGCTAATGCACAGGTGCCGTGCAGCATTAACGTTGTATTAATTGGAATTTTTTAATAAGCGTATGTCGTTTACATATTTTTATTGCAGGGATAGCACTCAATCTTCAAACGGGCGCCGTTTCACTGCTAGTGGAATTAGCGGTGGTCACAGCTGCAACCACTAAACTTACGTAACAGTAATGCGTTCTGTCGCTCGTGGCGAGTGCATACCACTCATTTTTCTTCGTGCTCAGTCTTTACGCGAATATCATCTGTCGGGTTGCTACGCTTACTTCGCGTCTTCAGCTTTAAATAAAGTTCGAGCAGCCTAAACGGGATTCATAAGTGGACACGATTTCACGATTCGGCAGAACAGCAGTGCCATTGCTTTACATAACGTAAACTGTGAAAACTTTTTGACTGACATTTCTCGTCATCAAAGTGAACTTATTGCGACGCATCACAACAACAAACACAGAAGCCATTTTGTGTATTTCAGCAAGGTCACCATTTCTGTGTATGTTGAGAGGTCCTGTACGCGTCACGAGCATGTGCGCATACCAATGCGACCGGATAAGGCACACAAAAATCCGTGATACGCCGCAGCAGGTCATCTGATGGGTATACGTCATGCTGTCTGCGTATCATACGCGCGCAATAACTGAGGTAAGTCATAATCACAGGTTTTTTTGGTTACAATGACTTCCGTGAAAGAACCGCAACAGCAGACACAAAAATGCGATTGTAAAAGAAGTTGCAACTTGGCATCGGCGGAAAAGAACAGCACAGCACTGATTTGCTTGCCGGTCAGGACAACAACAGACCCGACCTGGGGAAATACCGTTTCTGTGACGCACCTCAAACAATTAACTGTTTAACTTGATGAAGTTCGCAAAAAGTAGTCTCACAACAACAACCAAAAGAATTCGCGCGCAAGAAAAACAAGTCGATCGCCAAAAGTGCTTAACGGCAGAACACAGTCGACACAAAATAACTTCAGCGAGAAATAAGAGAAAAAGACAAAAGAAATGTCGTGCATAGACAAAAGAGACTCGGTGTGCTTCAATGCAAGGAAAACGTTAACGCAAGACATTTCAATGTTTCCTGGCACCACACCTTGATCGAAAGGTGACAAGCTCTTACTAAAGCCTGACAAGCTCTTACTAAAGCCGTACAAGACAGCGAACAGCAACCACGCTCATTTGATCAAGCCTAGTGAAGCATACACTTGTGCATAAAACACCTGCTGCGTCTCGCAATCCATTTCCTACTCTTGGTTACAAAATACTGGGCAATCTCATGATGCAGCAAACATGACACAACGCAAAAGTCAATCACGCATTGGCAGATCACTTTATATTAATACTGGGGCAAATTTTATACTGTAAACTTACGTCATGTCTGGAAAGGAACTGATCGTCAATACAATTGCAGTAAGCAGAAAACACCAGCGATTGCGCTGACACTTCGTCGACTCGCTCCTTGCTGCCTACATGCCAATCGTAGCCCAGTTTTTCAAATGTTGTTGAACTTTCCAATATCTCAAAACCACGAAGTGCTGGACCACCAGATTTACTAAACCTGAGGCAACACTCCGACGAGACTTGCGCAGCATTTCCACAGCTCCCACACACTGCTCCTATGCTCATCACGCCAGGCGATGCACCGCTTACCAGTCGTTCAAGTTTCGAGCGGCATTGCTCGAGTCTGGCGTGTGTACGACAGCGTGAACGACATTGTCATTGGGTGTAAAAGGATCAACATGTACGTTTTTGTCGACTCCACCGTCAGTTGCACTTTCGTCCAAGTGACTCACGAAGTGCAGTGAGTCAGAAGGTTGCTGCTCTGCTGCGTGTCGGGATTGCTTCCTGCATGGCAAGCATAGCAGTCGGTTTGCGAGAACGCGAAACTCAGGTGGGCTCCGGCACCAAGCACACTTGATAGGAAGACGATCATCGAGAAGTTGTCATTGCCGAGCACTCGAGAGCGGCAGCATTGCAGCGAATAACACGGGAAATTTGTAAACGGCCGATAGGCCATAAAATACTGAGTTGTCAGCTACGTCAGTATAACAAGACGAAAAGGCAATATCACTGTCTATCGCGTCAACATGCGAACTTCTACGCATACTTTGAGGTTTTGGTACAATACGCAGATAATCTGCACTTTCTTCATGGCACGTCACATACTTGGCAAAAAATTCAGTAGGAAACGGCACATACCCAAACAATATTTCACGAGCACATAGCCATGCAGTAATTTTTAGAAGCAAGCGAAACAGATTTGCAATAAACTGCGACAACGACACTCCTCCCACCGATGAAGGCAAGCCCGCTGCTCGTCATCATTCGGATGAGATGAGTGCTGGAAACACAGAAGACGATTACCTGGACCTGAGGTGTTTTGGCGAAGACGGACTGGTTGCCAGCTCCGAATCGGCCTCCACAAGATAGCGCTCGAACGAGAAGCGGTTGCGTCGCGGAACAGTGCTTGGGGTGGTCGGCGTCGATGAAGATCCTGAACGCGGCATGGGTTGTGGGTCAATGCGGATGTTTAGAATATTACGCTTCGTGAAAGAGGAGCTGTCAATACCGCAAGCCATACTTGCAAGCTGTCAAATTCACCTTGAGGTTTATTTGCTCAGATGTGCACAGCTCTGACTCTGCAGACAAACTGCTTTCTATGTAAGTTCCAAGCAACCAGACAAGAATCAAAATCGTTCGCAACTCAAGTCGCTGCATTACGCTTGGATTAAAAATGACCGCTTCGCGGACGTCCGTCACAGCCTGCTTACCGTCACGCGATGAGCCATTCCTGGGACACGCAACGGGACTGTCGTCTTCGAATTGGTAAAGGTAAGGTTTGTCATAAAAGTAGAGCTTGTTGTTCACGTGTCTCAAAACTCTACCTGTAAGAGAAGTCGAATCATATTGGTCGCAGCGGACGAATGCTCAACAGTGAAACGGTTAACAATAATTCACAAGAACATACACTGCACTGTCGTTGGCGCCCAGGAAAGCTGATTCAGGCCTAACCAACTTGCCCTGAACAGTCTTTTTCCCACACCCCCGTTTCCTCGTTTGTAAGCGGTGCTAAGCATCAACGGCAAACTGCCTGGCAACCCCGCTCAGGTTATGCCGGGGTTTACCTCGGCCCTTGGGTTGCTTTTTTGTGGATTGCATATACTTGAGAAAATATTTGAAGTCTGTTATTTTATGACGTTTTCTAATTCGTGAGACAAATGGAATGGTATGAAGGTTTTTATTTCAAACAATTTCTTTTAAGCTCATAAACAAAAGACTGAAGTCTCAGAAGACCCCAGATAGCCCACAGTTACTTCATGCTATACTCGGAGATCCTTGAAAGAGTAAGGGGTGGTTTGTAATTTTGATTCGTTGCAGATACGACATCATAAAAGCAGATTTCCTGTAGTAGAGACCTAAGCCCTGAATCGATGTGAACGCAAAACAAATTGGAAACGCGCATAACCCCCTATTCACGGTCAAATAAAAATTACCCCCAGAAAAATTCGTAGCGGGTATTGTTGATCAAATTAGCATAATATGTGTATTTCACTGGGCACACGCGATTCTGTGGCGAAAATGAGTAGAAGTGGCCGCAGTTAAGTCCAAAATCGTTTGACGGGCAATTACGGGTGACCCAGAAAAACGCAATCCAATTTGGGGTTCCATTGAACTCTGTTGTGCTTGACGTTTTTCGCGCAATATGATTACCTGAGCAGGATTGCGATAAAAGAACATGAAGCATTCACATTCAACATCTGTGCTGCATATCGAGACAGGAAGAACACGACACAGGTGAAGGTTTCTTCCTTAACTCAGCGTGGGCTTCAAACTACGAGTTACATCACAGATTTATAGGAGGGGGTAAGCGGAAGCACTAACCGAGTTCTCAATTCCTCAGCACCATTTACTTCTCACATTTTCGTAAATCAAGATCAAAGCCAGTTCAAGCTTCCACAAGGACATCATTAAACGCCAACGAACGGACGATATGAAAACGGCTAAAAATATATATATGGGCTGCCGCTGTGTGATCGTCACGCGCCCAAAGCCTTTTACCCCGGAAATCACCGGAAACCCTGAGGCAGTTCTCTTATTTGCGCATGGTGATCGTTGACACCAAGCAAAGCGACGAACCAAGCATAAGGTGTTGTCCGAAAAGCAACGCGTCTTGCCGGTCTGCTGCAAGTCCTACTTCCACCAGCCAGGTGCAAAGGTCATAACCGGAAAAAGCAGCCTTGTACGTTCGAAGCACGCTTCTGCAAACAGCATGGTTGGTAAGCTACCAGCAGTCGTAAGAAACAGCTGAGTAAGACGGTGTTTGCGCGTTACATCAGTGCAACCAGTACTTTCTTCGGAAAACCAATTAACAATGAAGAGGCAGAATGCCGCACAATCATTCAGAAGTGTCATCTGCCGAAATATGTGAACTCAGAAAGCTTCGGAAAACATGAAGCTCCATCAGGATACAATTAAATGATTATTACATGATACCATTGAATACTTTCGCTGAAAACAAAACAATTGTGATGTCGCTTTTTGTATCACTATCGAAGAAATGTTTTTAAGTTGACTTCGATAAAACACAGAACAACCCGACAGATGTTCCAACATCAGGTCCAAAAACACCTCATTTCCAAAACGCACCGATGACTCGTCCCGCTTCATCTTAAAAATCATCACTCGATGCGCGAGAAAAAAACAGCGCTTATTGAAAAAGTAACCACGCCTGGCTTGCTTAGGTGGTACAAAAAAGTACATGATATCCAGTAGTTGCTTACAGATTTTAGTTTTACTCGTAATCTCACGTTGGGCGGTGCGTACAAACGATACTTGAAGACGAAAGTTTGCCGAGGTATCCGGTTGGCGAACAATAAAATGCTTATTACGTCTCACTCAGTGCGAAACCAGGAGCGACTTAAACGGAAAAATCTTTGCGCAGATTCTTTAGTGCGTGCGTAACGCCATTCTATTTATAATGTTCTTTGAATCTCTGTAAAATAAGATTGCGAGTAAAACTAAATCGTATAGAAACTACTGAAAGACTTGTATGGTAAAACATCAGTGCTTATTTCGGATTGCTTACCCACTAGCGTGTCGACATGACCTCTGGTGCAACTAGGGGCATTTTTGGCATAAAACCAAGTAATTAAAAAAATTATATAACCTTGGTCCGACACAATCGAAGTCGAAAAATCTGACCCACGAACTTGTGACGTTATTATAGTTGTGTAGCTCGATGACCCAGAGCCGCAGGAGAGCGAACGTATGGATGAATATTAATGACGCATTCTACACTAATTTCAGCTGGCAATGCAACTAATTACGCAAGTAACTAAAAAGAAAAGTCATTGCTAAAAAATTGATGATAAAACTGGCAGATCACAAAAGGTAAGGTTGTTACGCAGTGTACCTTTGATCTCTGGCCAAATCCTTTTTGCAATGATGCAAATGATGAAAAACGAAAACGTGACATTGTCGCAGGATCTCCTGATCAACTTCAGCCAGGCGAGTTAGTGATATTTCTTCCGCACCTTTCGTGAGTTTACGCCAGCTTCAATAAAACGATTGAAAAATAACATGGCGGGACAAAATGCTGGGATTTTCGAAAAAAATACATTGCAAACGGCGTTTTCACTTTTACCTTGGTTGCAGCCTCTAGAATCGCCAACATATGTTTTATTACAATGAATACTAGCCGGGAAACTTATTTTATAAAATCATTTAGTTACTGGAATGTTAGCTGAGTTTCAACACAATGAGGGTGACTCAATGAATGCTTGAGATGAAACGCGAGAAATTTTAAGAGAGGTATTTCAGAAAATTCATCTTTGCTTCACTTATCAATGTAAAGTGAGGTGTTAACGCTTCAGTGACCTTCACGTAAAATCAAGAAAACACGAAACAACCCAGATTGTTGTCACAATTTCAATGATGCCGACATCAGAAGCAAAGGTGAGTAAGCCTGGTTCAGAGTTCGATGCATTCATAGCAACGTTTTAGTGGCTTTCGGGTGATTTGGTCATAAAAGTGGTTTTGTTACCTTTAATGGGTAAATTTCAAGACTGCTGGCATTATCTTTGACCAGCAGACAACACTTCGGCCGTGAGTTGAGACAAAGGTAGTTCAGAAGAACCATTCTAAAAAGGCTTCGTACAAGAGCATTTTCATAACACGCCAAACAATTCAGCAGTTGTTTTCGAGACTCTGTTCAAACACACAACAACTCACGCTCGGACGAAAGGGTCGATGATGAGTTCAGAGTCGAGACCAAACACGGCGAAGACGAAGAAAGCTTGACCGAAGTTAAACACCGTGTCCAGGAAGCCGATTTCAAAGAAAACTCCAGTCATGTTGTGACCATCCACTCGCCAAACGATCAGCACCAAGCCCTGAAATCGCGTACGGTGAGGCGTGTGCAAAAGTTTGAAGCAGCAATCACGTGACTTGGGCATGCAAGTGTGAGATCATAATCGAGCGCACGGAAGTGACCCGACCATGCCTCCACCTGACTTTTACGTGCTCGTTACCAGAAATCACATAACATTCGAACATTGCGAGTGCCATTTATCGTGATGGAAAATCAAGGTTTGAATTCTGCGCAGACTTACTAAACACCCAAAATTAAGCAATTGTTATTGGAAAGAACGTAAAGTAGCAAGGATGAGGAGTTACGCTCCACAGATGGACAGGTCGACTTTTTTTCTGCGCTTCCCCGTCATTTTTTCACAGCACCGGCATTTTACACTCAAGTCCGACTCATTGACGCAGTAGAGTATTACTTTGAATATCGCCATGCTGTTTAGTATTCCAGGGAATTTGTTTGTGACCACGCCTCCGCTCGTACCACGGATGACTCACGCTGGTCGCAACGTGTTGCGAAAGCATTGCAAACACCCGAATAAGTCCGCAAAGCTGCTTGCAAAGACGGATCCAACATTACCGTCTTCAAAAGACTGTTTCGAAGGGAATGTGGCTGGACAGTAGGTTAAGGGAAAGAAATCGATGGGCTTTCTACGTTTCAGACAAAACGATTTGGATTTAGGAACAACTAAAATAACTGCATCAGTCGACGTTATTTAAAAAAACGAAAGTCACATATTTTCGATGCACCCCAACTCACAATAAACTGGGAAACGGTCAGAAGGAGCAGCAGCACAATGTGACGAGTAATCTGAGGATCGCCAGGATGCAGTTCCCACCATTTCAAATTGTCCGATTCGAGAGAAACCTCAAGTGCGTCATCGCACGAAGCAGAAGCCTCTTCCTCCCTCGGCAGAAGCAACTCGTTCATTTCTGCGCATTGTTATAGATGTGAAGCACCAAAACCCTGTGTTCATATCAGCAACCGAGATACAAAGGCCATTCAAACGCACAGTGACATTAAAGATTCGTTGTGGATATTGCATGTGCATCATCGGGGACACATTTTTTGATTATTGTAAAAGCTGACCATGCAGGGATTTCATTAAAAATACGCGTTTAAAAAAAACAAACAAAAAAACACTTCATAGATGGTTAAGTAGTGCTGTTTTCAAGAATCTTAGTGGTGCTTCTTCACAGCTACCAAAGCCATCCTACGGCCGCCATAAAAAGCATTTGGAGCGCGGAACAAGTTTTGAACAACTTTTGCAGAAAAACGATAAAATTTTCCTGGTACAATGTAAACCTGGTGCGCTGTATCCATGGAAGCTAGTGTATCGGAAGAGCTGTTTGCTAATGTAAGAGAAGTTCAGCACACCACTGAAAACCAACCGATAAAGCAAGTGTTGTCATTAACCTGCAGCAATAAATAAAGTCTTACCAGATGCATCACTTTCTTGGTCAGATTGAGCTTCGGCTCGACTTACACGACTTGATGTCTTTTCGAACAGGTTCGGAAAACGAAAGATGGAGATTAGTGACGCGATTGTGACGAAAAGCGAAATTAGAACGACACACAGTGACACGATCTCCTGCAAAGCGAAAACATAATTTTATGGAGAGCAGAAACATTCACAGCGCTAGTATTTCGGCCAGCGGTCAAGTTGTAAAAAAACTGCATTTGAACTTTGGAAAAATGTAGATGTTTTTTTTCTCGGTCATGGACCGAAACGTTTTTGAAATGACCGAAAAAAGTAAGTCATTTCGGTCAGAATATCTGAACAGATTGGCAAATGAACACTGTTGCAGCGACAACTGTGAGACAAATGACCGAAACGTTGCAGCAAAAAATGACCGAAATGTCTCAGCGAAAAAAAACAGATGTAGCTTAGTTTTCGATCTTTAAGCATATTCGTGTTCAGCTTCAGTGCAAATCTTTCAAACTGAAAACAGCAAATTACAGCAGTTTCACTCGAACTGAAGAAATACGGAATCAACTGACAGTTTCACACTCCTAGGTCTAACGGCAAGCAGAAAATGAGCTTTTCCTTGGTTTGCCTCAAAATACTCTTTGAGTGTAAAAGTTATTTGATGGATGCAGAAGATCTATGTACCGTTCTACAACATTAGCCACGATGTAAAAAGAGGACGATCAACTTTGAGAGCCTGGACATTCCGAAAACTCTATGCCACGTTTTTTCTCTTCTTCATAATTGCTTTCATTGGAAGTCAAATGTTTTGTTATATAGCAATCTCTGTAACCGATTGTTTATGCTGTACAGGACGGTCTGAACAAAAGTTCAGGTATCTGTCTGTTCATGGTGGTTTTCTGCAAACAGAGTAGTCTAAACCACCGGTTCATTCACGGGTTAATTTAACATTAAGGAACGCCATAACTCTTATCACTTCTTGTTTCTTGTACGAGCTGAACAGTAGGTTCAGCTGATAAACTCCGGCTTCAATCTACTGGAGTCATGGAGAACGGCACGGGCAAACGCCACACCACCGGCCCAGTTTCTAGTAACCCCTGCCGTTCGCCTCCCGTCTGGCTCAGAGCTACCCCGTAGTCTGCGGGTAGCACTGAATAGATTAAGAACTGGCGTCGGCGGCTTTGGTATATGCCTGCATCGCTGGGGCATGCTAGATACATCCAAATGCATTTGTTGCGCTGAGGAGCAGTCGGCCATTCATGTAATCTTCGACTGCGACATCCTCCGAACTGCCTGGAAGACCTGCGGTCCACTAACATCAACAACACTAAATGGCTTGAGGACCTTGTGGATTTTGTCTGAACCGCCGCTCACACGCAAGAAGAAGTACGTTCAGTGGCGTTCAAAAATTGAAATAGTGCTGCAATTTGCAAATACTCTCGATTGATGATAAGGGTATGTATCATTCACATAGCGTTTCCAAAATTTAGGAGAGTGGTGAAATTCTGTCATTGGTTTATTTTGATTGTCTTCCGTGACTAATTTCTCCAAGATGTGAGACATCGGTGAACCCATAGGTATCCCAAATATTTATTTCAAACATTTTCCTCTGAATGTAAAATATGATGCTTGCACACAAGATCCAGCCCCTCGCAAACCTCTTGTTTAGACCAACTGGCACGCTCTTGAAAGTCATCACTTCGGCAACCAAAAGTCAATAAAGTCAAAAATTTTCTGCCTTTTCAAAAGTTTACGAAACGTCCACAAACAAATTTCGCGTTGATACCATCAGCCACTCCAAAGTTATTAGGTCAAAAAAAGTCAAAATTTATCATTAGGTCAAAATTTATCGTTAGGTCAAAATTTTCTTGCTGCAGAGTTTTTTTCTCGTTATCGATATTTTATTAACGTTACGACAACAGATTTTGATATGTTTTTGAAAGTTCAGTTGTAATTCTGAAATAGTAATAGGTTTGTTGCGAATTTTGATGTAATAATGTTGCTTAGCCTACAATTGGACGATTGAATATTAAGTAGACTAGGCATGGCAATGCAAGAAATGTGGTCTTACAGTACTTGTTTTGGCAAATGCTCAATCCATTGTGCATAGACAGTGTTTTAACTTTACGATATTATCAGATTGGACTCTACTTTAGTTATTAATGCACTTATCAACATATCGTGCCTTAGGTTAAGCAACCAAATTCTTTAGCATCAACGAGATTCGTTTCATGAAACTGAAAGTATAGCCAGACATTTTGAAACATGCTATACTAGATTTTGCAGGAAAACATCTTTTTGTTTCATTTCAACAGATACTGTAGGTCCTATATTTTCTAATACTGTAGGGCCCATATGAACATGCTTAGTATTCTGCATTTCAACTCAAAACGCAGAAAATTGACAGGTCAAATTGAAGTCAAAATTTGTGAATTATAAAGACAAAATTATAAGTTTTTAGGTCAAAAAACTGGTTGCCCTAGTCATCAGATTCTGTCAATCCTTTCTTCTCTATTTCTACTCCTAGACTTGTTGGAACATTTGTAAACAATGACACGACATCAAAAGATGTTAGAATTCCATCACCTTCTTGTTGTAAGTCACGAATTGAGTTAACGAAATCAGCTGAATTACGAATATGAAATTCTGTATTGCCCGACATGGCATAGGTGGGAACCGATGAACGATACAATAGTTGTCAACACAAGATTTCAACATATTTCGCGGAGATACTACTGGGTTGAAGAACTGCCATCACGCTCTTCTTCTGTGATGTTTGCTGACGCTTCGGCATCAATCATCGCCAACAGTCGTTAGTGCGCGATGGCCCGCTGATATGATAGAAATGACAGTACATGTAGAAGTCTTGAGCACCAAAAATACTATTCAAAGCAGGCTTTGCCATATCTGACGTTTGGTAGATCTTTCAAAGAAACATATTTCCAGCCTGCGTCGCGACAGAAGGCCTGGGTGGTTTGCGAATTATTAATTTGATAAAAGTTTTCTAATCCAAGTTCTGAATACAATTAATAGCAAACGTGCAGCTGATATCGCGATGTCGCATGAAGTCAAAATTGGTGTGATAAACCGTTTGTTTCAATGACCCATCTCTAAACTGGGCAAGAAAGAGCATGAAAACTGAACCACGCGCTTGAGCATTCTCGTACAATGCGGGCAAAGAAAATGCTGTAATAGAAAAACTACGGACGGCATGGGGCACTTCAACAGCAAAGATCACACAAAGACGCACAGTATAGTACGGACTATCCACTGACGTAAACGCGTTTGTATGCTTAGCATCGCCAAGAAATGCGCGAAGCTTTTAGGCAAGTAAGTAAGGCAGTGCATCCGTCAAACGGTAAGGAAAACAACAACGAGAACTCTCGATAATAGCCTCTGGTTGGTAGGCAGGTTGTTCAGACACGCTTCTATCGTTAGAAACAAGCAAGCTGAGCTTACAGCACAATTGTACCCCACCTGCACTCTGCCTTGCTGGAACACGGGAGTGACGTCTGTGATATTCGTTGACAGCAAGTAGACAAACGCCGTCAGTGGCATTGAAACAAGAACC
>JGI24021J15306_10009658_pt1 | contig 11938 bp, 6 predicted proteins | sample Ectturendosymbi1_FD_15306 | JGI IMG/M metagenome (IMG submission 15306)
ACTCGTGCAACAGTTCTATCATGCTACAGAAATTGCTAATGTAGCCACTGCGGTCAGCGCTTGCGCTGATCAGCCTTAGCAGACAAAATAAAGACAACTGTTTCGGATAAAGTGAAATATCGCGGAACGCAATCTTGAACATGCGAGGTGGACGAAATGTGTGCAAAAGAGGTGGTTTCTGGACGCAAACGATAGCCCGAATTCCCACCAAAACATAATTATTACTTTTTGGCCCATTTACAATGTTCCTTGAAATTTGCATGCAAATTTATTCCGTGGTGTTTGCATTAAGTCGACAAATTAACAAGCAAAAAGTATGCGAAAACAATTAATCTCCTTTGCGCAGGTAATAAAGTTTTTGCAAAATAACAAGCTCAAAGGGGGTTAACCCCAAAACCCACCTCTTGCGTACGCCCTTGGGCCTGACTCTCCCCGGTGCGCAACCTCAGATGGGTGATGTCTGAGAAATCCGTTGAAAATAAGCTCGCTCCAATACCTCGACAACAAACGCCCTATCCACAAAGCTATCCAGCAGGTATATCAAATCAATGCTTGTATTTCAAACTGATAAAGCACTTTACCGCTTTCATTGCAAATTAATAAGTGATATGCAATGGTACATGCCAAATAAAAGGTATTTTTGTCCAAAATATTGCTAAACTCTAATGCAATAACATAAAAGATAAGAAAAATAAAGGTGATAGAAAGCATTTCGTGGTGCTTTACGCCAGGGCTTCTCAAACTTTTTGTTCTGCGGCCCCATTTTAAAGAAGGTTTTTCTGTGCGATCCCTTATGGATAGCCTAGATGTTAATGATACGTGTATATGTCTCATTACAAATCTCAAGGGGCATTTTTGTCTATGGCGAAATCATACAAATGCACACAATCCACGNAAGTAACTATACAATAATAAATCTACCACGTAATGGAAACAGTACGGCNAAAAANATTACCTAAAGAACAATTCAAGTTTATAGGAGNTGCCAAGCACAACTAATGGGATGGATGCATTTAATAATTTTTACACAGATCATGCATTCGTAGATTGATACAAGACAATGCAGGGCGAAGGACATTCTTAACATTTTTCAAAAAGGATCGGTTTTTGGACCTGATGATATTTATCAATTTTGAGAAAACCGCTTCATGCAAACATCTTGTCCAAAATTCTAAGAGTTTATGAATGTCTAGATCAGCACTGACTGAGCATTCATTTATTGTTCTTATGCAAAAATGCCATAACCTATGTTTTGAAAATTCCGGTTGCAAACTTTTGTCGTGTTATAAGTCGGCAAATTCATCTTTGGCAGGGGGGTGTGTGGCCTCCTGAAATTTCAATTGTGTATGGTTGGTGGATCGAACTTTTCCTGAATCAAAGTCCAAAATGCTTCTGAAATTGTGTTTGAAGCTGTTAACTTTAGTTTGAAACTACTCGGTGTACTCTCAAAGCAGTCAGCCTAGCCCCTAGACTAGATCTATAGGGTTCTAAACACAGGTGTGCCCTCGTGTTGGAATGAATGCAGTGGAAGGTCAATATTGGTCAGTACGGTAAAAACCACGACGCAGTGTAACAATGCATAACTTGTGCTTGGTTGATTATATTATCAGTTGATAGCTCAGGCAGACAAACTAGTAAACAACTGACAACATGAAGCAGCACAATATTGCCTCTAAAAATGCAGTAGAAATAGATTCATTGCAGGCTTACTTTTAATTTTCTTGTAAAGTTTACAAAAATTGTTAAATCTGATTTGTCAAGACAATTTTTTTCACAACCCTAAAATTACATTTCGCGACCCCAAATGGGGTCGTGACCTATAGTTTGAGAAGCCCTGCTTTACGCAAGCTTTTCGTTTTACGCAAAACTAGTACCTTAACATTTACAGCAATTGTTGACAGGTAGAGCAGACGATACTTGGCACTGATGCTGCAAAACAGAGAAACATTTTCAGGACATTTCGCCTTGAATTTGAAATAAAAATGGCAACAAACTGAAAACATTCCAAACTTCAAACATTTTGTCAATGAAGAATAAAAGTAGTTGAGAGGTAAAATCATAAAGCAGTTGCCAAAAATCAACCAGATACTATGTCTTGTCGCCGCCAACCCTCTTTGTTGTAATTGTATAAATTTATAAAGTNTTGCTTGATTTAGTAGTATATCTTAAACGAGAGGACTCGTGTACTTGCTNCGACCGTAAAACTGGTTATCTTTGACATAAAACATGAATTTTTCATGATTTACCGCCGGGTGCATCTTTCAAGATGAGGTACAGTNCACTAAAAATTGATGGCAATTTTGATTGTTCATTCTTCCCAAAACGAAANTCTTAGGATGATCACGCAAACTCTGCTACATTTACAAATATAGCCTTAGCTGTCTCTATTGCAATTTGTTGCGAGTTACGGTTTCACCGAAACGTTCCATTATCAAATGAGCAAGAGGAATTATTGTTCTCTGAAAAAAAATTTGCGCTGAGAGCTACAGGCAAAACTACCAACCCTGACTTAGTTTTTGACAAAGAGATCTGTAGACCATGTAAATGCAGATGAACTGCTCTAATAGTGGCATGGAATATGACTGTAATGCAAGGGTTTCATGACACAGATTGTTTGCCACCCCTCTCCCGAAACACTTGATGCGAGTTGCGCGCGATTGTCACCCAGAATAAGTGGAGAAGAAGCGTTACAAGCAACACAATTCAAAAAGTCTGCTGCGAAAGAGCAGAGATGCGACGTGTGTGTATTTAAAGATCTTTTCGAATCACAGTTTTGGGACAAGTTGTAAAACTTCTGTCGCTAGATCTAAGCTGATTTAATCTTTTCTTTCGTTTTTTTTAGATTATTCCCCTGATAATCTTCGGCTCCTTTGGTGTGGTTTAGCAAAATATTTGACAACCGCATATTACATTATTTCTTACTTGGTAGCTGAAGGCGGTATGTTACGCAAGTTTCTAATTTATTTGTTTTTTTTTAATCACAGTTCAATTAAACTGTTAGAAGCAATTTTCTGACATAGCTTTTCAGATTGAATGACTTTTAACACGCTTCTGCCTGCCACACCACCCCAGAACACAACCGTATTCAAGCACATACTAGAATCAAGTCTTTTGACGACCTTTGCCTCTTTGCACGCTTCCACGGGCATTCTTTCAATTAAGTAAACATGATAATTTTCCTTACAGTGCAGGGATGTTAAAGAAACCTTGTATTACTAATTCTCTCTTTTTTGCCTCCATGGTTCTACTGCTTGAGATATAGGTGGTATGCACAGCCTTTTGTTATTGCTTTTGTTGCTAGTACCTTGCAAACAGTTGCGGTCGAATCACTGATTGCCCTCAGGACGCTTTCAGCTGAATAGTTTGGTGGATCTACCGAAGAAAATTAATAAATACTACCAGACAAAGTTTCAGTTCTTTTGAAGGTACTTTAGTATAGCCCATTCAGCGGCCGCTACAAAGCTGGTTATAAATAGTAAAAGCAACAATCACTTGCGTTAAAATGGATTCCATCATTTTTGTTATATTTCAGACGATTTAGTATGATAAATCGTTGGTGTATAAGATTTATTTCCAGCTGTAAGCCTTTTATGTACAATGGCGCAAAACGCAACTTGTGCGGAATACTCCATTCAGTCACGTAGCCCGAACTTGCCTACAGCCCGCATTGCCCCTTCCTACCAAGCGGCACCTTCAGCTCGTCGCACATTCAATTCTGTTGATTGTTCTTCTGGGCCTACCAGGTATTTCGACCTGTGATGGTTATTTGCAACTTTACATCATTCATTTTTCGCATAAACATTCAGGCCAGCATTATCGTTTTTGTTCATGTCGACATCAAACGCGGATGTCACCAGCATCTGAAACAGATATTCGATACTAGCTATTTCGCTCTGAGTGATTACCCTTTGTTCTGCACTTGGTGTGAAAATTCGAGTAAATGAAACCATCTGTCATCTGATTCGTGGTAATGATCACTATTTTTGAACGATGTCTAACAAAAGCTGGACTATATCAAATATGCGATAAGGCTTGCATCACGTATAGTAAATCATGTCGCGAAGAACAATTTTAGGTGTAAACCATAGATCGCGAATAGGTCTAGTAAAAGTTTGCTAAACAATAATTTCTAGTTCCTTGAACCTTACATCAACAATCCCGTATTTACTTGACACCGTGTTTAGAACAGCAGGCAGGATCAACTACAACATCCTGAACGGTTACGCCATAGTGTGCTTCATTGCTTCACTTATGGCAATTTTAGCCATCTTGCTTCTTCACGCTCTAAGTTCCATCTGGCTGGATCCAAGAAGGAATGCTACTCTTAATGAGGTGAAAAAGCAGACAACAAACGCCTCGTTTGTCACTGCTCTCTAATCTGATTTTATGATAGTTTGTGGACTGAGGTGTCACACTTGGTCATATCTCTCAAGGAAAGTAGAGTGTAGACCAGTGGTTTTCAACATGGGGTCATTTGCCATTTTTCTAGAGGTCGCAAGAGCTTTTGATAATATTAATATTAAAAATATTCATAATTAAAATTAAACATTCATAATTAAATTAAATAGATTTTCTATTTCGCATGTGGAACCACTTTTTGTCGTAGCCAAAATAACGGGATCACCTGGCGAGAATGATAGCCTATAGTTTTTCATTAAAAATTGTTTTGAGTGTGATTATGACCATTGCAAAGTTTTGAGTGTTATTATTACAATTACAACACTGTTGCGGTTGGCAACGCACGAATAACTTTGTGATGTTAGAATCTGCTGTGCTTGTAAATTAGATATCTGAATGCGGTAGCTAACTTCGGAGTTATTCTAGTTCACTGAATGGTTTGTGCTGTGGGGTGATTGTAATATTGTGTACGGCACGTGTCTCTCTCACTGATGCTGCCATGTGCATGAATTTAATAAATGAGTCTTTGTTCAATATAGTGATATCATACGTTTTTTTAGTCATGGTGATTTGCTATTATGCAAACACAACTGCATTTCATATGCCTGACTGGAAATTTTCGGAAGGGGTTCGTTAGGTCAAATTGGGTTCCAAAATGGGTCGCTACATGAAAAAGGTTGAAAACCACTGGCGTAGGGCGAGGAGCCAGGACAACGGCCATATATATTTTATAAATCAGCTCCACTGAAAGATGCTTGACTGTTCCAAGGGGTCAACTGTTCCAGTTGTCAGTTGTTCATAAGGTTCAAAATGGCGCCAAATACACCAAGCATTAATAACAATCTACGTCACTGCCACAGAGAATTGCATGTTAAAGTGTACTTCACAGCTCTGAAAAAGTATTAAAATAAGTTGCTCAAATCACCGGTGATGAGACTGGCGGTACAGGATCTTTAGTCTTTAATTTGAAAGAAAATTGAAACACTCTCTCCGCCTTCTCATTCTCGCAAACCAAATTCACCAATAAACGAGGAAGTGGATCATACTAAGGAATAGTTTAAGTAATAAGTAATAAATAATAATGCAGATATTGCATCTCCCTATTATATCTTATATCAAAATGCTTTTGGAATTTAGGCGATTGAACTGCGTGGCCTGAGCCTTTAGTTACATTTTCTGTCTTTCTAAGAGTCATCTTTGAATTTCTTCGCTTTTTCGACGATTACCAGGAAATTAAAAAAGTATATTTTTTAAGTTCGTCGCGCATTCTCAATAAACAAACCTGTCATAACGATTTAACAAAGTGCTTCTAACGAGCAAGTGAAATAGAATACGGGTTAATAAATTGCGCATTTCACTCTTCTATCGATGGGAATTTCACTGCATTAATGTGATGCAAAATTCAAATGTGACTCTTTCTCATCTTGCATTTACATACAAAACTTCAAAGTTAAATACAAAGCAAAAGTAAAGTGATGTCAGTATTGACTGATGACATCAAGGGAACGTTGAACCATTTCAAAAATGATTTTGCTAGGTCAAGGTCTTTTTTCAATTTTTTACTTTTACAAAAATAACTAATGTATGGTTTCAAAACCAAAAATATAGATCATACCCGATATATATGCTTTTATACAGGCGTAGCCGTATTCGAGACCATTTTATCGTAAGCAACGAATTTTTGCCCAAATTTCTGTCTCTCCATTGTCACAGTAGTTTTGCCTTTATTCTTTATTCAGTATTTTCTGCTTGCTTTTTGCCGTGAAAAAGTACGCATGGCTAAAAAAGTCATCCTCGCACTTCTGTTGACGTTTGGAGATGTTTTATCGAATTTCAAAACTTTCCGAACAAAGCTCCAACATCTTTTTGACCAAAATTTTACCCTTGCCCGATGTTTACTAAACTTTGCCAGAGTTCCAGTATTTTCACACTTAACTGATTGCTGTAGCTGCTTGTGTGATTTTGATTGGTAAGAAACAACAAACAATTGTATTCAGGTTGTAACTAAGTTTAATCAGTTAGGAACTGATGTTTCAATAGAAGTCAATTTAACTTTTACAAACGCAACGTCAGCCACTAGTAGTAAAGTACAGTACATCACATTTAGAAAGACATTTTTTCAAATAGACCTTATCTTTTTCTAACTTTTTCAAGTAGAACATATATTTCTCTTAACTCTTTTTAGAACTTATGTATCTGTAGAATTTTCGAACGGCAATTGTATTAGGGAAGCAAATTTTAAAATCGAACACTCCCACTACGATCAACACGGTAACAGAGCGAATGTTTACTTCTACACAGAAATTTTGAAAAGGTTTGGCAGATTACAGTCAAACACGAAGTCAGACGTGATAATAAAGCTTTGATATGGCATCTCAGTACACTTATGCGTCATGCAATTTGTGTTCTTGCTTTTTATGAACAGTATATGAACCGGAATGTCTCATCATGTGTGGTGGCAAGGTGAATTTTGGAACTGGTCTAACAATTCAGGAAAGAGTGCTTCATCTGCAGTGTCTAAATTAAAACGCAGTGATGAAAGCAAATATAAATCAAACAACATAAGCTGAATTGCAACTATCACTCATTTCGGCAAAGCGCAAGTTAATTATACAGCATGTGGTGTTCTTGCCATTTGAAAAAACCTTGTTTGCTGTTTTTGGAAAACAAAATGAATCCTTATTCTCACTCTGTGCGTAATTTGCTGTGAATGCCTGACGTTGTTGCTCGATGAAACGAAGCACAATGCTAAATGCCAAAATGTGTACCTTAGATGCAATGTAAAAACAATGAATAAATCCCAAATTGTGATAAAAGTAGCAGCAATGATGTTTTCACGAAGTAAAACTCGACCTTAGCCACATTTAACAAAGCTTCCTAGCCTAAATCAAATTTTAGTATATGATTTTTAAGCTTAAACGTGTCGAAAAAAATACAGAACTGAGTTTAAATTTATTCTAGTAGTATAGGCACGGCAGTAATTTTTACCATACTTTCAAAAGGCGTGCAAAACGAAACGCTATTAGATTAATGTACATGCTGGATAATCTCAAAGTTGGTTTATGGTTATAATCATTGATTCCTTTCTCAACGTTATAGAACGCAAAGTTTTTAGATAAAAATAGGTTACGTAATCGTCATGCTCTCTCTCCAAATGTCGTAAGCTTTAGCACTTTACTATCATAAGTACAGGGCACGAAATACTGGGCAAGATTTTGCTGAAAAAATAAATAACAATAAAATGCGCCTGCGTATAGATAAATTTGATATAGTTTCTTTTGAAACAAGGACACCATATAAATATAAAAATGACATTCCGCGTGCTACAAGGGTCATTATTCTTGTAAATTTGTCCAAGCTTTTGTGATGCTCATGTTACCCCTAAGGAAAAGGAAATGGAACAGTTTGATTCTTTAAAGTTCAGAAATGGTAAGGTAATGTAAAACCCATAAAGATTATATATTAAATTGTTTACCTCAATTTTATGGCATCCTGTTTCAATAACACAGCGATAAAATTTTACAAAGACCCCCCGTTCTTTAATGCGAACGTCTTGTTATGATTCCACTCCTGTTTAATGCGCCAGAGCGTTGTGTTTTATTATCGTATATCTGTGACAGTGTGACAGGCTTAACTTTGCAGAATGTGCAAATGAGATTGCGGCCTCTGTTGGAATGATTGCGCTGCCAAAAGAAGCATAGTTATGTATTTTGCGTTCAAGGGCCTCCACTATAGTTCAAGGGCAAAATTTTGCCGCAAAATATTTTGCAAAGAGAAGTTGGTCAAACGCTCTTTTCAATTTTGAAATATTGCATAGATCTTTGGCAAACATTTGTATCATATTTCACTATTTCACTGTCACCACGTAGACCGATGACTTGCAAAGAAAAAAACGTGATCTTTATCCACGTTTCAGCATTCTCAGGAAGCGCAAAAGCTCACCTAATTAACCACGCAAAACACGCTTAAACCTTTGTCCAGAACTAAGAATTCAGGTGGGCATCAACATGTATCAAAAACGTACAAATTTCCAAGTTTCGAAGCTTTGCCTTGTCTTGGAAGGTTCAGGTCTCAATCTCTATTGCTAACTTATGTGACCAAAACCCCGTCTCATATGGTATCACTTTGAAACCAAAACCAGTCGCCGCGGTCTCAGGCTTGGCCTAGCAAGTACCAATTACATCAGTGGCAGAAACAGCAGTGAATCTTGAAGAAAAATATTAACTATTTTTAATAAGTGAAGTATTAAAATTTTAAATCTTAAATCCATTTTCTGCAAACTTTTTCAACAGTTTTTGTTAATTAGGTTTTAACTTCGCGGCATTTCCTTTTTATTTATGGCAAATCCGGAAAAATCAGGATTCGGCGTATGCTTTTCCTGATACGTAGAATCCGGAAATGTTTCTGTATCCTTTAACATTCGACGACGATAGCATCAGGAAATATGTTCACCACACAACTACTGCTTTTAAATGAGCAGTTGGTACCCGAGTTTTCAATCGCAATAAATCAAAAACAAATTTGAACAAAATGCTTAATTTTTTCAAGCCTTGTGCAGTATGACAGATCAATGCTTGCCAAGCGTCTGACTTTTTATTTCTTTCTGTTAGGATTTTGTTTACATGACTATTGCAATGGCAGCCGCTTCTCTGGCTCTGAACCTATGTGCTGTTGCAACATACGGAATCCAGATTTACCTCGTATCAAGCGATTTTAACACCGAAGAGTACAGGTACGTCATTACAGAGTTGGAGCAATTAAAATTTGTAATTAAGCTGAATGTAAATAATTACACATTTTCATGTAAGTGCAAATATAAATACATTAGGATTTTTTGTTCTTGTTGTGACTGTAATGTAATCAAAAATTTTGAAGGAGCATTTGTAAATGTAATTAAACTGAAGTCATGTACAAGATCTAACTCCGCTTGTCAGCGCATTTCTTTGGAGTCGTCGTGTGTGTATATTGTCCACCTGTGTCATTGACGTTACATTCAAATGTTCCTGTGAAATACCGTTGTCGCTAAATGATGCAGACCTTTGTAAGGTGCTGACCAAAGTCAGGAAATAATTGAAATTACAGCTGCTCACTGATAGAAGGTAATGCGATTATAGACAGCTTGAATGCAAGCAAGATACGTCGCCAGCTATTTGATACCGCATGCATGCGTTTGCAGGGCGTTGAGGCAGCACTAAACCAAAGGCTTTAATTTCTCAAGAGTTGCATTGAAACTTTCCAACTCATCCTTTCTTTCTATCATCTTCTGTTTTTGCTTAATGCGACTTTTTGGAAGTCTAACAGAAATTATGCCAGTATATGACGTTGCTTAACGAAGCATCGCTTTTATCTGGCAATAAGTTGAAAATCTTGTCAGTAGTTTATATCTTACCCTTTATTTCGCTGATTGCCACTCAAAGTATTGTACGATGTTTTTTTGAAGAATGCTTAAGTAATCCGTGAAACCAACCCAAACGGATAATTTTCACGAAGCTGAGCTACCCACGCGCAGTCATCTGATGTCACTTAAGTTTGTTCAAACACATTAGAATGAGCCGTCAACGTGATAGTGGACGTTTGTCTAAAACCGAAGGTATTCTTCTGAAACATGCAAAATCTAAAGAAACTTTAGACGCATCTCTAAACAAACTTTGTTGAAGAATACCGTTATTTCTTTTCCAACAACTCTCTTCAGGGAAAAGTTAAAATCAATTTTGCTTAAACTTTACCGTCACAATGATGCCAAGAGATTTTGAAGTAGTTTGTTTTTTGTACATGTATGTTTGACGCAGAAAAACAGATTATCTCAAGCAAGTTGCGACCATTCGATTCGTTGCGACATTCTGCTCCTTTGGCAGCATTCCGGTTTACATGATCAGTGAGTGGCTGTTTTGACTAAGAAGTTTTTAAAATGTGGCACTTTTCTTCATTATGAATCAGCACAACCTCTAAGCTAAACATCTATAACTATATCACTGCAGTTTTTGTGTGCTGACGGCTCTCCAGACACAGAACTAAAACTTGCAGATAAATTGTTCAGGCTTCATTCATTCTTTGCCGGATGTCGTCATACAGAATCAACTCAAAAAATTAATCCATTAGAGCCTTTTTGACGACGGTTCTGTCTGCTTTCGAACAGACAGGCTTTATGCTGTAGCAAGGCCCTTCACCCAGGGGCATAATGAGGTTAAATGGCGTCCGGAACAAGACGCGAGTGAGGCGCCCCTATGTTCGAACCTGAGGTCTTACGGAAGCAAACTTACTGTACTGAAGAAGTACTTGTGACATTGTTGGGAGGCGCCCCCCGCAGTGATTCGGTGCCCCATAGTAATTCGGCGCCTGGCGAATTGTGCCCACTTGCCCCCCCTCGTTACGCCTCTGCCTTCACCAAGTTCAAAGTCTTTTGTCCGTTATCTTTCGAGCAACTGTATCTAACAGATGTCTGCCATAGAACCACGGTTTGATTATAGCAATTAAAGTTCTTCTAAAGTTATTTCAGATCGAGAGACTATCTACAGAGTTGATGTCATAAATTTATTGAAAAGCTTTAGTTATTTCATTCATTTTCCAACCTGCTCCACCTCTGAGGAGGTCGTAGGGGCAGCAGCCCTAGGAGGACTCGAAATACCTTACGGTCGACAGCAATGTCATACACTTTGCTGTCTCCACACCAAGACAGGACTAAGCAAGGTACGAGATGTAGTCACCCCACTTGGTCGTTGGTCGACCTCTAGGCCGCTTTTTCCCGTGAATATAGCAAGCAGGATTTGTCTCGTCAACTTTTCGTGGGACATTCTGGACACATGCAGCTATGGGATTCCCAGAAGTGAATCAAAATTCAGGTCTTTACGAATTTCACAGCGGCGCACTTTGTCGCCGCGAACTGAAATGCAAGTTTTTTTAAATTACTGGAAAGCGATAGTTTTCATCATAAGCGTACGGGAAGGCATTTTACTGGGGGGCGGGAAAAATTTGCCCTGAAAATAATAATTTTCCCTATAAATAAGCAGTTTGCCCTGAAAATACCGTTTTAGTTTAATCCGAATGGGGCCTGAACCTTACGTAAATCTGTTCTATACAGTTTAATTCGTTTATAACGGCTTCGTCTGGAACGTCAATTCACCCAAAACGTTACATTTTATTTGGTCGCGATGGCATCTTTTACATGCATTTCATTTCGCTTATAATGCCAAATTGTCAATTCGGAAATAACGTTCTTTATGCAATACCCTAGACGTGTCGTTATAGGTAAATTCTGTAGTTAACTTGCTTGTTAACTCAAGGGGTTGACGTTCCTTGTGTACTGTGTTCTCCCAGACAAGAAACTTTAGGGCGGGGTCACCAACGTGGTGCCCGCGGGCACCGGGTCTCCCGCAAGGACCATGTAGGTTGCCCGCGGGCCTGTTCTAAAAATAACATTAGCATGATCAATGCCTTCACCAATAATAAAATAATGGAAGGTAAATTGAGCAAAATTTTTATTTCAGAAGTGTGTAATACACACTTGTATCAAACTAGTAGCCCTCCGCATTAATCGGTACAC
>JGI24021J15306_10009659_pt1 | contig 11938 bp, 5 predicted proteins | sample Ectturendosymbi1_FD_15306 | JGI IMG/M metagenome (IMG submission 15306)
AAATATATTTTATTATTCAGGATTTTTGAGGAACTTGCGGTTGCCCTGAAAACAGAGTTTGCCCTGAAATTTTTCAGGCTCGGGGGGGCGGCCGTCCGCCCCGCCTCGTACGCCTATGCTTAACAGGAAACAAGCTGAGAACCCCTGGTTTAAAGGAAACTTGTTCACTCGCTGGCCGAGCACTTTTACACACCGGTGAATAAACTAACAACGTAGTTAGATGTTGATTCTATGGAATTTCCCAAACGCATCGCGGGCGGCACAAAATGCCCTCGCGGGTCGCATGCGTGCCGCGTGTTTGAGACCCTGCTCTACAGAAACTGCTTTTTTAGGTGTTCATCACGACATAGCACAAGCACTTGATGATAGCCGCGTTGTGTTAATCATAATATTTAATTTATCGAAAGGATTTCATGTCGTTGATCACTGCATTCTGTTTAAAGAACTTTCATCATGCTTTTTTGGCAAGTATGTGATGAAGGTTTGGTATTTTTAGACCGCATACAGGCACTGACGTTTGCAGCATTTACAGGCACTGGCGTCGCTGTACGTTGTTAGTGGTTAAAGGTTGTCCCAAAGGGACGTGCAACAAGAAAAGTGATTTAAAACTTCAAACAATTAGTGTTCAAGTGCAGGTCCTTCCTGCGTTGAGTGCAGTGCTATCAATGGATTCTACAGATGTCAATGTCAACGCCCCTCTGTTGCATCAAAATGGGAATGATCCTCCAACTTACAACAGTACTGAGTATGAAGGACTGGCTAGCCCTGTCGAAGATTCAGGTACTCAGCGGACACCCAGCCCTGTACCTAGAACTGAATCTATGACAGAAAGAGGAAGAGCTAGAACTGTGTCGTCGATAGCCCCTATGCCTGAATCATGCTACACTATCAATATGTTTCTCGTTTTCATCACTTTCTTTCAAGTCATGAATCTTATGACTTTGACGTACACTGACAGCGTGCTGAACTACATTTCTAAACGTTTTCGAATTCCGAACACGATGGCATCTTTTATACCAAGCAGCTATCAAATAGGTAACATGGTCATAATCATACCTGTGTCGTTTTTCGGCAGCAGGTTCAATCGACCTCGAGTGATCGCGATTGGGATGGTTCTCATGGTTGCTGGCCTTGGTTGCTGCGCATTGCCGCATTTTCTTCTGCCATCCCCGCGTTATATGAACGCGTCAAATACGGAACTTTGTCACCGCGGATATTCACTGCACTTTGAAGGAAAACCCAATTATCAACATGTGTCCGATGCGAAATCTGCCAGCAGCTACCAGGGAGATGTTCTGGCTTCTACAACCTACTTGCGTTGCAACGCGAACGGTTCCACGTACAATCCTGCTGTGTTGCTAATTGTTGGTGAGTTTAGCCCGAATAAAAGAGGTCCTAAATACAAATATATTTCATAAATACAAATATATTCGATATGCTGTGAAACATTGCTAGACAGTTAATAGGCGCTCGTAGTATTGTGCAACGTCAATTGTCAGCGTCACTTTGTCAGTAGTTAGTGTCTTTAGTGAACTCTCAGTCGAATATACCATTCCAGCCTAATAAACACCTTCAACTATGACGATCCTAATATAATTTCAGGAGGGCGGCGACAAGGACGAGTTACTATACAAACACGCGTATAAAAGTTATCATGAAAATGTGTAGCTTTGCGGCGGAAAATATCGACAAGCATTTCATGTGGTTATAAACACAGCATCTGCTTCAAAAAAAAATCGTTAGAAAAAAAACGAGATAACTTTTCCAGCGGTTTACCTGAACACCGAGTTCGATTTGATCCACTATAAGCCGCAAAGCTTGGGCCGATGTCTTATGCAGAGAAGTTATTAAAATTAAATAAATTGGATTTAACAGTAGAGAAATGTATAGATTGTAAAACGCATTGAAGAAAAATAATATAAATTAAGTAAATGAGCGTATCAACTGTGCGTATTTTTCAACATAGAAATCCAGTGTAATCATTAGGCCTTGGAGGAAACGTCACGACATGCGCCAAGGCGAAAGCATGACTTTGAAATACTCTTGCGAAAGAGCAGGGTTGATAGTCGTACAGGAAATGGTTAAATCAAACATTTTCGATTCCTCAGTAAATCATGCATTTTCCAAAACAGTTTGCTTAGTGTTTGTACCGCCAAGACCTGCTCATGCTAAATATCAGAATTCCTTTGGCACGCCGAAGTATTGCCTTAAAGTTAACAAAGCATACGAAGTTATGATGATTTCGTAAAACACACTTTCTGCTGTAGCTGCGTGGCATGAAAAGCTTTTGATGAGATGGGAAGTGTGCTTCAAACATGATTTCGCGTAAGTGCCAGAAACAAGTACATTCTACTTTATTAATGCACTCAACAAGTTGCTAATGAATACTTTGGAAATGTGTCAAAATGTATATCGAATGTTTGCGGGAAGCGTACCATATTGCCGATCTCACTGACAATCTTGCTAAAATCTGAAAAAGGCTACAGCTCATTTAAAATTCCGTTAACCTCCCATGTAGATCACGATTATGATCCTGCTTCGCATGCGTGAGACAGCTGCACGTAAAACATAGCCAGCATGCGTGCGGCTTGGTCTTTTTGTCTACAGCATGATTATATTTGGTGACTTTATTTAGTGACTCGAGTTCGCTTTTGTTGAGAGTTAAAGTCACAGGCCCCTCTTGTATCATTTCAATACTGGTGTGTAGCTCTTCTTATATCATTTCTACACTGGTGTGCTTCCAGCATCTTGCTGAGTTCGATGTTCCCGGAACAATCGCCGTGACAGTAAGCTGTATTCATGTGTCTATTCAGGCTGTAGTTTTACTGTTTTCTATAAAAGGACTCGAATTATTCAAGCAGCATCTAAAAACAGTAATTTGAAAGCAAAGTCTTGTAGGNAAATGTTTTGCTGGGAAAGATTTGAAACCAATTTGNAAAACGTTTCATAGTGACTTAGTCTTTCATGTTGCAATACGTGAGCAGGAATATCCAAAAATCTGGGATTTCAAAAACGTTTGACGTTTTGTCTTGTGCCGATTCAGTCCTACACAGGGGTGTAGTGGGGCGGAAACGCATTCCCACACTTTTTTCATAGTAACCTGACTTGAAGATGTCTGTTTTTACTCAGATTTCCTGTGTGGAGCTCCAGATGTTGCATAAATGAACAAATGACAAGCTATCTCTTGTTTAGCACCCTAGCATGATTTTGTAATAACTGAAAATTTCTAGTTTTTGGCTGCGTTGTCACACTTCTTTTTTTAGAACTACACAAAAAAAAACAATCAGAACTCTTTGTGTCAAATGGTGCGTCAAGCCGCACTCGCAAAATATGACAAGCTTCTTACGTTCGTGACGATGTGGCTTATAACAGTATACGCAAAACAATTCATCCAAGCTCTGCTCTACAAAAAAAGTTGCATGCAGTCATTTAGAAAAAACTGAAAAACATACAAAGATGATAATTTCCGAGTAATTAAAGCGGATAAAGGTCTGGCAACTGATTGTATGCGAAGATAAAGCAATTTCAGGATCGCACAAAAACTAACGCACAATTGAAGTTGCGTGTAGCGTAGCGTTGAACTGTGCGTTGTGTCCCAGTGTTTTCGCAAACTGTAGACATACGTCTGCTAATGAGAGATTGTTGGAGCCCACTGATTTGATCAACTAACTTTTTTGCAGGGCACGCTTTGATTGGTTGTGGATCCGCGCCCCTGTGGCCTTTGGGAGTGTCTTACCTTGACGATCATGTGGTGATCAGGAAAATGCCCATGTATTTAGGTTAGTTTCCTTAATGCGAACTACCACTGATGACACATTTGTCGGTGCATTCACAGTTTGATTACATTTTCAGGTGTATTTATCGGCACTACGCTGTTAGGGCCTGTAAGTGGATTTCTCCTGGGGAGCTTGACTTCAAGTTTGTATGTTGATTTAACCAATGTGCATCAAATTTCTCCGACTAGTCCTGCTTGGATTGGAGCATGGTGGCTTGGTTGGTGAAACGTATTTGTCTCTTTTTTAATCGCAAAATTTGTTGGGTGATTGATGCAATAACATTATTCATCTGCTTTACACGTATTTTTGCAGGATATGCCATAGCTGGTATGGCTGTTTTACTTCTTTTGTTCCCTTTTTCCTTTTACCCTGGCAAATTACCCGTGTCCCCGCAGAAGCAAGCCGAGGTTGCCGAAATAGAGATTCTGATGGAAAGAAAACGAATGGTATGAAGACTTTTTCTGTTTGGCTGGAAAGTAGGCATCAACCTTTTTGAAATATGTGAAAGATGGAATGGTTTCATCGCTTCAAAGCACTAAATGTTTAGTTACTTCTTAGGACTGCGATGGTTTGTTTTTGTGTATTTTATACAGAATTCCAGTTTTCAGCATTTTTAGAAAGGTAGGGGGAAGTATCCTTGAATAATCGTGGTTATATGAGGAAGGGATAGACCTGGGACACTTGGTGAATTCCGAAACATAAACTTTCGACACTATGTTTGAGTAATTATATATGTTCCGGCTTTCAGCAACCTAAAAAAATAATGTGAGTTGACCTTCCTTTCTCGAAAATAACTGCATCTTATTTGTTGAAAACACAGCACAACGCTTCGACTTTGTTATTTCAAGTATTTTGATAACTGTAAATATATGAGAATCCGTGTTGTGTTCGTACAGCTATTTACCATATTGTAGTTTAAAAAATGCACCATATGACGGTTTTTGCGCACACTCGTAGAAATAGTACCTAGTAAGTGTAAGAGTATGCTATAACGACATTTTTCTGATGGCACCGATGGGAACTTCTACCACTTTTTCATTCCTGACGAGTGACAATTGGCTGTGCACGTCGGTATTGAGCATGAAATTTTGGCTAATTTCATGGAAGCATGCCTTTTGACACGTCAAATCTATTGAACAGTTAGCTGGCAATGCCCAGTTGCAAATTTTCTGTACTAACGAAAAGCATACGTTGTGTGCAGTTTATTTGTAGTCAAATTTCTGACTACTAAGTGTCTATGCGAGTGAAGTACAAATTCCGGAACCCTACGTTTGAGGAGTTTGATAACAAGATGAGTTACCCACATGGCCAAACCCATGACTGCTTTTTTTGCTTTTGCAATCGCCAAGTCAACAGGTGCTTCTTCATTGCATGTTTTTCTGTGCTCTAACGCATTTTTCTAACTACTCAGCTAAAGGCAAATGATACAGGCAACGTTAGCGTGCGTTTAGTTGTGTTTGCTGGATTTCACCATATGAACCTGAGTTTATCCCACAAATATAAAACATTCTACCAGGCATTAACCGAAGTGAGGAAATTGAACAAAATTTTCCCCAAAAGAATGCTGTGAATCCAGCAAGACTGCAATAAAGAACAGTTTACGACTAGGAGAACGCATTCAAAGCTTTGACATATATTTATGTCTAGTGGAGTGGACATACTGTAGCTTTGTAAATGATGCCTTCCTGACGCCAGTCGTTTCTTATCAACACGTGATGCGGTAAATTTGCGTTAACAAATGCTAACTTGTTGAGTAAGTCTTGTATTGACAGAGATGGGAAAAAAACTCGAGCTGGCAATAATTTATATGTGTTTTGAACCGCATATAATTAATACATCATTGCGACTTTCGATCGCTGCTTCCTGCTTTGCGCTCGGCACAACGTAACAGGCAGAGTGTATTTGGTAAGCTCAAGCAGCGCAAGGGATGTCAAAGCTTACAGCGTCATAACAAAATACGGTGATATATCACAATTTGCTTTCTGGTTTCATTATGCTGTTCATGCAGCACATCAGCATTACATGCAAGCTGCTCATCTATCAAGCGAACGGTGCTGTTAGTTCACCTGAACCGATGTGTATTTTGTTTTTTTATTACAATGATTGCATAAAGCAGTATCGGCTCGTATCCTAATAGTCAGTACGTCTGCTTCAGTGCTGATTGGTCTGCGGTTCGACTCTACGTCTTGTCATATCAAGGCCTTATGCAGTAAATAGGTGCTGCAGCATTCTCGACTTGAGTTGTAAAGTTCGTTCGGACGTACGATGCAGTCCACTGTGAAAACCTGTCGTGTTGGTCTGCCTCGCCATCCGACGGGCGTGTCTTTGAGGCATGACGTGAGCAACCTCTGCATCACCAAATGGCTGACTGAGCGTCGCAGTGAATGCGATCTTGTGCATTGCTCATTCTTTAAATGCACAGTTCTTGCGGCGTCTCGTCGTCAGGGTTGGGAGCCAAGGGCGTAAGCAAGGGGGGAGTTTGGGGTTAACCCACCCCCCCTTGAGCTTGATATTTTACAAGAACTTTATTACCTGCGCAAAGGAGATGATTGTTTTGGCATACTTTTTATTTGTTAATTTGTCGACTTAATGCAAATACAACGGAATGAAATTTCATGCAAGTTTCAAGGAACATTATAAATAAGCCAAAAAGTAATAATTAGGTTTCGGTGGGAATCGTGGTTATCGTCTGCGTCCAGAAACCATCTCACCACTTTTTGCAGACCTTATGCCCACTACGCATGTTTAAGATTGTGTTCCGCGATAGTTCACTTTATCCGAAATAATTGCATTTATTTTGTCTGCTAATGCTGATCAGCAGTGGCGGATCCAGGGGGGGGGCGATTGGGGCGATCGCCCCCCCTAAAACCTACAAAAGTAACTTTTTTCAACATGATTTTGTACAATTCGGAAAGACACTTGACTGCCAACTGAAGCTTGGCTGCCAAATATTACTGAAATCGCCCCTCCTAAACTTACGGACTGGATCCGCCCCTGCTGATCAGTGCAAGCGCTGACCCCACTGGTTTCATTACCAATTTCTGTAGCATGAACTGTTGCACGAGCTCAAAAACAGCAGTTGATAACATAGAAGCATTCAGGCATTTGATAATGCCTCAGCAGGGAAAAAGGAAAACTAAAACTTTGCTGGACTTCTATAAATAACAAAAAATCGAAAGTTTTCTTGCGTACTTTATGCGCATTCTCAATTCTTATGTAGTTTAGCAAGATTCTACCTTTCAAACCGGGGTGTGCGCTAATCAGTCCAGCCGCACACCTATGCTTGACTGCTCATATTCGACAAGACATTAGCGCAGCCTGATTTTGAAGTTGTAAATTGCGCTGAAGCAGTGATGAGTGTGTTTTACTCCCCTGTCTTAACGCGCAGCCTGATATTTTTGCAATTATGTACTCCTGTGTCGTAGCGTTGAGTGTATTTTCCTCCGATACCCTAACTTGGAGCGCTAATAGTTTATATTCAGTGCAGTGACACATAAAATAAGGGAGTGGATGTAGAAAATTATGCATACTATGTCAACAAAATCCGCAGAAACGTTGGTTTGGAAATATGACAATGACGCCAAACTGTGATGTCACAAACAGCGCACACCAAATACAAATGACCACCATACGCCCCTCCTGAACGAAACCCCCATGAAAAATTTCTGCGTACGCCACTGCTGGGAACGTGACCTTTTTGTGGCTAAATGATGAGAATTTCGCCGTTTCAGAAGTGGTTTGACTGCAAATATTTTGTTTGGCCATTTTTTAGTATTTTGAAGATTTGGCTGAAATTTAGCCTAATTTGCATGTGGTACTACTTCCAGAATTTAAACACAAAAAATGTGTCCATGTGCGCTCTCACAAGCATACTTTGGGAATAGAAATAGCTAAGAGCGCATAATGAACAATGTTATGTGATCAATCGATCGAACCTGCAATCCGCAGCTTATTTCGTGAAAACCATGTTTGGTCTTTAAGCACGAAGCTTTGGTCGTTTATGAGAGTTCGTCTGTCAATTGCGCTGATCAAGTGTCTACCAACCCTGCGTCTCATTGTCAAAAAACGTGACGGGATGGGCCAAAATCAGTGATGTCGAGTGCTTGTTACATCTTTCTGCGTTGGAAGAATTCTCGCACTGAAAAATATGCATTTATTTTTTATAAACTTGAACGTTGTTACTGACAGCAACTACCAATTCAGTTGAAACAGTAAGTACGCGTGAAATAACACCGACCGTGAAAGTCTGCGTTGGTTTTGCAGTCGCGATCCCAGTCTTTGCTGGATGCTGATGCCCGAGCAGAACTGGAAAGTGTTTCTCTCTCTCAGTCGGAAACGAGCAGTGTTGCTGGTTGCTCTGGAACGCACCGCTTACGTGAATGCGAGGATTCCCCAACTGGGAAACTTATTTCGCTATTGGCAGGTTTGTTTCCCTGACCTTGATACAACTTTAGAGTCCAGGACACTGGGGTCGAATATGCACAACACTGCTTCGGGCTAAAACTATTCTGAAGAGTCCACTTGTTGGTTCCAGCTGTTATCAACCAGGTGTCTTGTTAAACGCCAGGTACGAAGTAAACCTTTAAGCTAAGACAGGGCCTGCGAGAGGGGGTACAAGAGGTATAGCCAGAACCGTCGCCAGAAAGTTTTCAATAGGGAGGCCTTGCAGTTCTGCAGGGGTCTTTGCGTTTGTGCGGGGGGGGCTTGACATTATGAAATTAACCAAAACTCCACTTATTTATAGCGTTCCACGTTTCAGTTTGGGGGGGCTTGGAGCTTTATTTTGGGGGGCTAAGCCCACCAAAGATCTCCGTGGCGACGGGACTGGGTACAGCGTAACCGGGCCCGGTAGGTGCTGGGGTCCGCAAAAATGAAAGTGCGCACGCTAAGTTTTTCGGTAAGCAAGCCCGCAGTGTTGGCAGCTATAAACAGCAGTGGTGTAGGAGCCGGGGGTGCAAGCACACCGCCAAAACTTCATTTGTCAAAGATTGGGCAAAATCTAAAAAAAATTGGACAAAGGAGCTTTGACATGTTATATAGCAATATTACTGAAGTTATACTTCCTTGTTATTGAGTGTATAAATAAAAGTTTGTGTCATAGAAAACATACTGTATATGTAAAATCATCAAACTGTTTCGATTAACTTCGTGTTTGAGTTTGTGGGTGTTTGTGAGTAACTGATTCACTTGAAAGTCTTCGCAAAAGTAGGCATTTCATTTATGTGTTTTATTAAGTGTATACTGAGGGGCTCGAGTATACTGCAGTGCACCTACTTTATATTAGTAGAATCCATGCCAAACAAGTAAACCTACAGAAAAGCTTTTGTTTTTGCTTTTAACTACAATGTTTAGATCAAGGGTTCCCAACCTAGGGTACATGTACTCCTAGGGGTACATTTGCCTATCTGCAGGGATACATTTAAGGTTAGCAATAGAAGTGAAAAATATATTATATTTATACATATATCAGTGAATATTATTTTCAAAAATCAATGTATGCTTATTGTTAAATATATCTATAATTTTAGGGGTACATGCTCATCTGTCGAAATGTTCATTGGGTGCGTGGTCAGAGAAAGGTTGGAACCCCCTGGTTTANACTGAACAAATTTTGCCATACAGTTTGTTGCATGTTACATATATGTGCCGTTGAACAGACGCCCGACTTAATGCTTTAGGTAAGGGCGCGGTGCTGATGCAACTTTGCAGTTCATGAATGCATGGAGAGCAAAATAAAGGTTCAAGAAACTGTAAATATGGATTTTAATTTTTTCCAAGCAGTTTTTGCGCCCCCCGTCGAAGTGGCGCCCATGGCACGTGCAGGGCCGGATTTAGCTGATGCGAGGCCCTGGGTTAATCCACTTGTGAGGCCCCCTGTCTCATGTTAGGAGGAAAAAATGGAAAAGGATTGATCAATTTGCGAAAACCCGAAAATGACGATTTTGCCGCTCTAAAAGTACGGTCAATAAAAAATGATATATCATTACTAGAGCGTCCCACGATCACTAGGCTTGTTGCTGCCTTCAACGCAAAAGCGTCCAATGACACGGAATTGTTGAAATGGTATTTAACTAGCAGGAACAGGACTATTAATTTCCACAGGAAACCAACCGAAAACGCCACAGTTAAAATATTTGACAAAACACATGGCCTACGTTTTTTATATGTTTTTCATCTGTTTTTTCTTATCTGTGCTCAAAAGAAACCAAACACACTGCACAGCTGTACGTGTGGCGGCATGAAGACGTCAAAGCACAACGTGATGAAGGCCATATTGCGAGTCGCTTACCACGGCTGTAAAAATCTCACCACACGCACGAGCAAAACACGTCAAGTAAAATGCACCCAAATGGTTGCAACTACTAAGTTCACGATTCGTGTGTTTGTAACCTTTTCAGACTGCTAAGAATAGAACGCAACTGTCGTGCGAAAGGACGTGACGTTCAAACCAGAACCGTCGCCAGAAAGTCTTCAATAGGGCCTTTACATTTGCGCAGTGGACCTAACATTCGAAAAATTTGATAAATCTCAACTTCACTGATTTACAGTATAGTGTTTCGTATTTCAATTTGGGGTGGCTGAGACCACCAATATTTCCCGTGGCGACGGGATTGATTTAAAACTTTCCTTATGCTGTCATTATTGAATCACGTGTTTACTGTAGAAATAAAAAGCTAGTCATCGAATCAAGTAAGGCTGAACATAGCACAGTAACAAAGGTTTTGTCCTGGCCTTCTTCACACCACAATTGTCTAGGAATTCATTGCAATTTGTTAGCCTAAGTTTGTTACTTTTAATGCACCGAATACTTAGAGTGCACAACCTCTCCTGGAACATCGTGAACGTTTTAACCCTTTCAGTCCCGCAAAAGCCCCAAATCTTGCAGAGCTTTGCAATCCTATAACTCGCCAGACGATTGTACTTTGATGTATTTGTGTGTTCTTTGTTACTGCGATGCATGTTTGAAGTCTAGCGCGTTGGTGGTGGGAGCAAAGACCTTGCACAACACACAATCTCAACTGGTAGTTTAATACCAATTCTGGTACTGTTTGCTTCCAAGATGCAAGGTTGGACATTTTGGTACATCCTACTTTTACGTGAATCGCCATTATTTGGTACAATTCTTGATAACTGACTTAAAACTAAATAAACGCAATAACAAAGAGAAAAGTCGGAAGATATCGAGTTACTTGAAACGTTAACTGAAAACAAGAATTAAACCGTATCAAGCATGTCTTAGTTGTGTTTACATTTCTTTCAAATAACTCTAGGCTTGCTCAGGCTAAACACAATGACTCATTCGATTTTCGGCTTTTGTAAGTCGTGAGATGTGTTTTTAGTTAAGAAGTTTGTTGAGTGCCATTTTATAATTTAAGTTCAGTAGAAAAATAAAAACAATGCACTCGTGTTATGTCTTATGAATGAACGTGAAACCATACGTAACAAGTGAAAGTGAGTTTCACAACGGTTATTGATAAATGAGTGCATGCTCTTGTTCTTACTAATAGTGTTACTGATTTGTCCTTGATTGTGAATACAAAAATGAAATACTTAATTGCAATGAGTACAAGTATTATTTTTCCCATATCAAACTGGACTATTGTGGCAGGTAGGGTTATGTTAAATTTTGGTTATGTTAGTTTTAAGGTTAGGTTAGTGTTATTTTGGTCGGGAATCTGGTATTGAAAACTGATTTTCCGAAAATAATTTTTAAAGAAAATTTTATCTACCTCAAAAATGTCATTTGGATATATATATATAGTGGAACTACGCTAACACGACCACCCACTGGACGGCACTCAATTGGTCGTGTTAGCGGAGCTAGGGTGGTCGCGTCACACTTGCATTCCTAAAGGTTTCATGTACAATTCTTTTCTTGATTGAGAGTTATTTAGCTTTGCCTTACGTACTGCCAGAGCCTATCGTCACTGTACTATAAAATAATAACGGAACAAGTCGATGTCGACAGTACAAATTCCAGCCGAGTTTACTCCAGCCGAGTTTACAGTTTGCCGAGCTTACAGTTTGTATTTTTCCAGCCGAGTTTACAGTTTGTATTTTTTGGTATTCAGGATTTTTGAGTAACTTGCGCTTGCCCTGAAAAACAGAGTTGCCCTGGAATTTTTCACTGTACTGAAATATATTTTATTATTCAGGATTTT
>JGI24021J15306_10009660_pt1 | contig 11937 bp, 10 predicted proteins | sample Ectturendosymbi1_FD_15306 | JGI IMG/M metagenome (IMG submission 15306)
AAAAATGTCTTATCTGAATTTGTACTCCTTTGCAAGAAAGCTGCGCCCTTGCATTTCATTCAGGCTACACCTCAGCTCGTGTTGTCCGCATTAATTGGCAAGTTTGCTAACAAAGTTGCATGCTTTAGTCGTATAGTTTCGCATCCAATCGCAAAAAGTCACGTTAAACCTTGGTCAGTGAGAGAACACGACACGAGTCCGACTGTTCCTTCCGTTTGTTTTCGAACAGTTGAGATTGATATAAAACACCAGCGATAAATCTTAACAAGCTTTTCGGGGGGGGCATGGCCTCTTCGGCCTTATTCTGGCTGCGCCTCTGCCTGTGCCCTGTAATCGAGACTTCTCTGACCAGTAGCGTAGTCAGCCCAAACATTTTGTGGAGGCCAAAATGTTTGATTATAGGCGAATAACACTATTTTCTTTGGGATACCGCCTCTCAAAGCACAAATGCCTATATGTTCTAAAAATGTTGGGGGGCTTGGCCCTGTAGGCCCCCTCTGGCTGCGCCTATGTCTCTGACACTATCGTTCCTTTAGCAATTCCAGTGTTAGTGGCAGTAATTCGGAGACTATCGTGGATTGTTTTATCTGCCATTCAATTTCTGTTTTTACTGTAGTTTTGACTTGCTTCATCGTAGAAAATGTACGTACTCTCACACATGTATGTGTTTCCAAACGTCGAGCGCATTTCTAGTGCGAAATCGTTCAGTTTGGGAAATCTATCTTTGCTCACTAATTTGCAAAAGCTCTTTACAGTCTCTACTACCGCGTTAGTATTGTAGTAGCTTACATTTTTATTAAAAGATGTTATGCTTGTTCCACAGTATTTAAAATTACCTATTGCAGGGATAATTTGGCTCGAGAGCTACTTTGAGAAGGCCGCATTTACCGGATAAAAAGACAGATTCATTTGATGTTACTGAGTTCATTGCGCCAGACGGACTATTCTAGACAACGAGCGCTGAGGCACCGACAAAGCACAGAGGTTATTCAGTCAGTTACCCCAGCGGAGTGTTAGGATAGGGCCGTACCTTCTAATTTGGTCGTAAAATAAATAAATGAAACAAAAACAGCAATGTTACACAGAAAAGGTATTATTCATTGTTCTTGTGCAGATACACTTTATCCAGCGCAAGCAATTCAATGAAACAATGTAACCTCACACGTTTTTCAACAAATTTTAAATTTGAAGTTTTTTTCTGAATGATATCGCGGACGCAGAAAAGCTGTGGCGGGCCACATGCAACCCGTAGGCCTGTAGTTGGACCACACTGGCTGAATCAAACTATACGCTTATGCAGTCTTCTTCTTACACTCTGCGTGGCTTGTTACATATGCAAGCTTGTGGAAATATATATATGGTTTAGTTCTGACTTCTGAGCAGGTTCATAACCAGGGGGGCGAAACCCCCTCTAGAAAATTTTTTGCCCCTGGAAAAATGCATTGGACATCTTTTAAACGTAGTGGACATCGCTCAAAAATTTGGGCCCCTCTCAGAAAATTCTTCGCTCCTCCTGGTGTCCCAAGCTGGTTACGGGCCTGCTTCTGAGTGAGCAAGTGCAAAGCTGTGTTTGCTCTGGTGAGTTTTCATAATTCATCTGCGCAATTTTTTAAGCCTTCGTGGTGCTCTAACTTAAAGTTGTCCGATAGTCGTTGTCAACTTACAGAGGTCTACTTTTATTGCTTGAAGTTTTGCGAGTGTCTACCTTTCGTGTTTTTTCAGCGTTACTGATGTTCTGGCCGTTGATGATTTTGAAATTATAACTTATTTTTAGAAAGTGCTCGAAAAATGGACATTAACTAGTTTATGAAAAGAAAAAGCATTTTTGATAGCCAAAGTGTAGAAAACATTTCAGACTAAATTTTGAGAAGTGAGGTTCAACCCGCACAGACTATTGTGAGCACCGCAAACGCACTTGTGGATATTTCAAGACCAATTCAGACTCAGTTGTCTGTAGTTAACAATAATATTGATGTTGGATGATTCCCCAATTCAGCAAAACTTGTAAAGGATGACAAAAATGTACGACCTATTCGCAAACACGAATACAACTCCACCTGAATACTATTTCAAACAAATGCAAACGGAGTGATTGCTTTCATGGGGAATTGTCTTTGTGGTCTAGAAAAGGTAAAGCGTTTTGTGAAGGTCCATTTGCATTGAGCCTTTCGCAACCTGAAAAAGGATAAGCGAAATGTCGACGTTGCCCCCTTTGGAAAAATTTCTGCGGACGCCCATGATAATCAATCCATAACAAGTCAACTCAAGGCCGCAACCAGCTGATATTTGTCGGGTGGGGGAACAAAATGATTTGTAACTTGTTGCTGTACGTCACAACTAGACATGCTTTTGGGATGCAATTTCCCAGTTGCCCACCCCGGTGGTGGGCCTGAGTCAACTTATCCTTTAAAATTGTCAAACCTCAGTCAAATTATCGCTTGGAAGGTCTCTGAGAATTGGTGAAAAGAACAGATATTAGAGATGGGAGATCGTTATTTGCAAGAGTAAAATCACTACCTGTTGAAACAAGCTCTTTGTCACTGGAAAGAGTATCTAATTGCGGCAAGCCTTCAAACACAGGTACAGGAAATTCTTAATTGTGTGGAACTAGCCGGATCGCCGAGTTTATGTTGGGTATCTCAAAGAGTTCTTATTCTTCCTATTTATGCCATTGGTTTTCATCACACAAAAGTAGCAGTCGCTGTAGTGATCGTTTGGCTCATGCCACACCACTGGAACAGCAAACCTTGGGCTATTTCTGTTGTTGTTCGTCCATTGGCGAAAATGCTGTATACGCAAAATTTACATAAAATATGCGGTGCTCAAAACGCAGCACCACTTTGACGTAGGCAAAGTAAGCACTCTTTAAAAAATTATTGATTGCTTTCCTGCTATGCTTTAGTGTGTATTGACCACAAGCATAGTAGAAAACGTTTGGTTCATTTACATAATGTCTTCTCGATGTTGGATCCATAACTAAGATTCTTACAAAAACTACACAAACAAAACCTGCAGAATCTTAGATGAAATGTAGTTTCGTAAGTGTAATACAAGTGCAACACTTAAATTCAATGGCAATCTGCTTAAATTCAATCCTGACTCCAACATTGAACTTACATCGGACACCGCCACACTCTGAACCCGCCAACAAGCCTCAAAATCCAAACAGGCAACCAGCTTAAAACCTTCTAAGCGGGAGTAAAAGATGGAAAACGTGCAAACAATCACTTTAAGGTACATAAATGGTATTAAAACTTTGAAGGAACTTGAAAATTTGATCTGGTAGAGAAAAATGAGTATGATTTTTGGAATCAGTACCCCTAATTTAGTCTGAATCAGCTCTAAAATCTGGAGCACCAAAATTGTGTTAGCTAGTGACTGTTTGTGGAATGCTTGGTCTTCTAAAAGAGCAATTTCCAGGAAAAACTAGTGTGTATTGCATGAGATCACAAACGTGTTGACTTGTATAAGCTAGTGTACCCAATCCCAACAAATCAAGACGCCAAGGACGTGTAAAACATTGTAACAAACTGAGTGACAGCACACACATTTTTCAACTTCCTGTATCGGAAAACGATGATTCAAGATTCTTGAATTTCGAGTTCCCCGCATAATACTGTAGAAAATTGTTTTGCTCTTTAGTGCGGAACCTAATACAAAGTGCCTGATGCATGCCAACGACCTCATTCTTATTCCACACAACAAGCTGTTTGCATTGTTCATTCGGTGAAACCTGCATCAAGTAGACTGTTGTTTGTCTCAGTTCATGTTGTGATGGTTTATGTGTTGAAATGTTTTTATTACTGCCTCAGTGGTTCAATGTCTTCGATGAGAAGAGCAAAGAAAATGTTGCGTCCACAAACATCGGCCTGCCTTTTCACACAGATCAGTGTGCTTACGAAGCTGCTCCTGGAATTCAGCTCCTACACGCTATAGAGTAATACTCCTCGGTGTTGTAGCTGTGCATCCTTCTGATGTTGATCACACTTATTTCGTCATAAAATAATGCGCGGTTTCTATTTCGAGCAAAACACGAGCTTTTTGGTATGCCATCGGGGATGCTGCCGGTTCACTTTGTAATTGTTGAAAGTTTCACAGCTTTAGTTTGTTTCAGAAGCAACGTGTTTTGAAGCCAGTATCATTCCCGCAATGCAGTTGTAAATGCGCTTCAGATGAATCAAGTTTATTCTGATTAGTCATCAATTAAGTGCTGTTTCACAAGGTTGTTAAGATCAACAATTTAATCGTTCGCTCGACACGTAGCAGTCACATTTTGTCGAAAGAACCTCTTCAAGATTTTTCGCGCCATCCGTTGCTCTTGAGGCTTAATTCGCTCCTGTGGTGATTTTCCATTCTTTAAATTGGAACATGATTGGAAAAACTTATTTTGAAGATGACTTTTCTAAATTTTGAAATTACGCAATTGAGAACCTCTAAAACCCATTCTTGTGAACTCCAACCATTTCTGTGCACAACAGCAGATGAGATGACTGTGTTGCAGTTTGTGTCACTTTACTGAATTTTTCCTTATCTTTGTGTGTTGGTTCTTCTGACAAGCAAGCGACATTTTTTTCGCAGATTCGACGAACAGGTGACCGGAGGGAACTCTTTGATTGTCGACATGTTTCATGCAATCGATATTCTGCGCCGCGAATCGCCCGAAGCTTTTCAAGTCCTCGCACGTGTCCCTGTGGCGTTTGGCACAATCGATTACCAGAGAAAGCAACCAGCACACCTTGTGCACCGAAAAACGATCATAGTGGTTGACTATGACGACCAGGTACAACCTGGAACGGTTTTACGAAGCTTCTTGGACCAATATCATCCTTAGAGGGTTGATCAGTGTCCTGCGTTCTTGTCACCACCAAAAAATTGTTGTATCTAACAGCGATTGATCTTTGCGAACTAGTTTCCAGAGCGCGTTCTTTGTTGCTGCAAGCTTTGCTTCCGTCTGCTGTCTTGCGCAACATTATTCATAACACGAAGTACGTGACAGATTACCACATTTCGATTGCACAGCCTCACCCAGTAACGCTTATCACGTAGGTGTAGGACAAAGGTTGCCTGCAACGTACGCAGTGTTTGACCTCCGCTAAACGCCAGATTAAAAATTAAACGCTTATGTTTTGTGATATCGCCAACGGTTTTGTTTGTGAAAAAAGCGTTGCACTGTTCGTATGCACCGTGCCATGGAGTTTACATAGCAACCGCAAACCCAAGTGCGGAAGCCGATAAACTGCTACCCTGTCGCTGTCGAAAAGCGGCATTGTTTCCAGAATGAGGTAACGGTTCAAACTTTTGACCTTATAGAGGATGGTCCTTAAGACTTTAAGGACCACTTTAATAGAAGGTAGACAATTTTTGGTACATTTGAGTTTATTTATTCAAACTTATACCACACAACTCGTTCAACTCAGTCTCAAACACTGGTATACGCCTATGCTGTGCCCGCTTACTTCCTTATATGAATTTAAGCGAGCTGCCTGTTGGATTGACGTTGCGGTGTTAAACTATCACACGGCAAGTACCAGTGATTTCGCTCCAATGGTGACTACTTTTAAGGTTGTTGGTTGGAGTTGGAACCCGGGCACTGAGCAAACTCTCAACGTCCGAGAAGAAGATGTGGAACCATTTTACAAAGCTTACATTAAGCTTCAGCAAATAGTAAACAGGAAAGAACTATGGGTATGGGCTCACTTGCGTTATAGTTTGATTCGCGATCTGGAAAATGTTTTAAGAAGGCTATGAAAGATAGTTTTCTTTTCGCTTTTTACGTGATATTTTTAATCAACGTCATGGTCCCTGCAGTGTTGAGGTTCCTGACCACCCTGTTCACGAGAGTGTTCATGTCACCGGGCGTTTGTCGTGTAGGTAGTTTGTAGATAATACAACAATCGTTTGAAAGAGTTGAAAGAGAAGTTTTCCGACATTTGCTTCAAACTCCTGCCGGCATACTCATATTTGAAGAAGCTTTACACTACAGAAGCTAAAGTCGTATGCCACGTTACGACGGAAATTAACATCCGCAGGAAATGAGAAAAGTAAAAACGGTTATACAGTCGTCACTTAAATGTGAGAGAATCTCGTATAGTGCAATTTAAAACTTTAATTATTCTATATCACACAGTCTTATTCAGTCTCATCAATCTGCTGACAAGCTTTATATATTGTTCGTAACTCCTGCAGAAGCGAAAATTGGTCAGCACCACACTATTTTACAAGTTTTGTTTCATTCATTCATTCTCATACCCGCTATTTCTTTGGGGAGGGTCGTGTGGGCAGCAGCCCTAGGAGGACTCGAAACACCTTACGGTCAACAGCAATCTCAGTAGTTCTACTGGCTCAACAACCAAGTGGGACCAAGTAAGTCGGAGGTGTTCACTTGGTGTCTTGGACTTCCTCTGGGCCGTTTTCCCGTGGGTGTAGCCAGCAGAACTTGCGTCCCCAATTTTACCTGCAATTTCTTACAAGTTTTATTAGCATAATTCGTTGCCACAAAAGACTTCAGGTCACAGGAATGGAGATGATGTCGCCCCCGATATCTTTGAATGGTCACATTTGTAATCGTATTCATTATTTCTTAAAGCTACCAACGCACAACTCACAGAAAGTAAATGTGTTTGTGCGCTGATACCACAAAATATTAACGTGCCTACCGATCCACTCTTAGCGTAAAAATCAAAGTGTTTTTTCAAGTTGTAACCTTGGCATCATGGTTTTTATTTGGGTCAACTACGCGAGAGGACGTAGATTTTGAAACAATTTTCATATCGTGGCTCTCGCGTCAGGTAAAGCAATGCGTTCCTGATTAACTCCAACAAGCTTGTGATTTTGTCGAAATTTAGCGTAAAGTTGAAGTGACTTGCAGAAGTCAACAAGTTCTCAAAAATTGCTTCCCCGCTAATCTTATCTTGGTTTCTATTTATAATTATATTCAGTTGCATTCCTGTAACCTATTTCAGTTTTTTGAGTGTGTTGCATTGGTTTTTGAAAAGAATCCAAGCTCGTGAGAAAAAGAAGTGCAGCTAGTAAAGTCGCTGTCATTTAACAGAGAACGACTTAAACGTTGTAAAAGCGGATGAAATTGCATGGCTTAGAAACTAGTGCATCTCATTCTGTAGATTGTGCAGTTTAAAACCGTGGTTGTGGTTGTGCAGTATAAATTTCGACTCAAAGCAGGGGACATGATGGTTCTTCAAAACAGAAGAGTAGCACACTCAAGAGATGCATACTGCTCGAACGGCGGACGTCGAAGACTTCAGGTGTTTTAAGTTTTCTTTTCTTTTTGCTGTTGGCGTGTTCTAATGATTACCAACCGGGAAAAGCTTTTGTTCCGTAGGAAGACGCTAGGTCACACTCAAGGGCGTACGCAAGAGGGGGTTGGGGTTAAAACCCACCCCTTGAGCTTGATATTTTACCAATGCTTTATTACCTGCGCAAAGAAGATTGTTTTCGCATACTTTTACTTGTTAATTTGTCGACTTAATGCAAGTACTACGGAATGATGTTGCATGCAAATTTCAAGGAACATTGTAAATGGGCCAAAAAGAAATAATTAGGTTTTGGTGGGAATCTGGGTTATCGTCTGCATCCAGAGACCATGTCACTGCTTTTTGCAGACCTTTCGTCCCAAGGGCGTAAGCAAGGGGGGTTGGGGTTGATCCCCCCTCGAGTTTGATATGTTACGAAAACTGTATTACCTGCACAAAAGACGAAAACTGTATTACCTGCACAAAACGTTACGAAAACTGTATTACCTGCACAAAACGTTACGAAAACTGTATTACCTGCACAAATTGTTTTTGCATACTTTTTGCTTGTTAATTTGTCGCCTTAGTGCAAATACCACGGAATGAATTTGCATGCAATTTTCAAAGAACATTGTAAATGGGCCAAAAAGTAATAAGTAGGTTTTGGTGGGATCTGGGTTATCGTCTGCATCCAAAAACCATCTCCCCATTTTTGCAGACCTTTCGTCCACTAGGCATGTTTAAGATTGTGTTCCGCGATAGTTAACTTTATCCAAAACAATTGTCTTTATTTTGTCTGCTGCGGCTGATCAGCGCATGCGCCGACCACGACCGCATTGCCTACATTATACCGATTTCTGTAGCATGATTGAACTGTTGCACGAGATCAAAACAGTAGTTCTTAACATAGACGCATTCAGGCATTTGATAATGTTTCAGCAAGGAAAAAAGAAAACTAAAAGTTTGCTGAACTTCTATACAAAAAAACGAAAGTTTTCTTGCGTACTATATGCGTATTCTCAATTCTTGTGTATAGTTTAGCAAGATTCGATCTTGCAGACCGGGGTGTGCGCCAGCCAGTCCAGCCGCGCACCTTCTCTGCTCGACTGCTCGTATTCGACAAGACATTAGCGCAGCCTCATTTTGCCGTTGTAAATTGCTCTGACGTAGTGATGAGTGTGTTTTACATCCCTGTTTTAACGCACAGCCTGATATTTTTGCAAGTATGAACTGCTGTGTCAAAGCGTTGATTGTCTTTTCCTCTGATATCCTAACTTGGAGCGCTGATAGTTTACATTCAGTGCAGTGACATGAAATAAGGAGAGAGCGTGTAGAAGAATATGCATTTTGTGTCAACAAACTTCGTCAAAACGTTGATTTGGAAACATGAATATGACGTCAAATTGTGACGTCACAAACAGCGAACTCCACATACAAATGATCACCATTTACCACTCAATGAACCCCCCCACGAAAATTTTCTGTGTACGCCACTGGTCACACTGCTCATCACGAAACTTATTGCGTGATCTTATATGCATTAGCTAAGTGTCAAGAAAATATGGCGATACTTCCACATAGCTGGGTGGACATTTTACTCTTGTATGGATACGCTCAGTCAGATTGGCAATACTTTCGTGGTGGTGAGAATTACTATAGCCTTGCATATGTTGGCGAAATAAATGGTACTTGGATTGCCAGGGATGCAGAAAACAAGCCAAGCAAACATGTCCACTGGTGTTTGTGGAATTTAAGCAGATCACTATAGTCAACCACTCGCAGGATCGAAGGAGGTTTCATTGAAACGCGGTGGACTTTGACCAAGTTCGCATTGATTTTCTCTTCATAGTATCAATACGTATGATTTGTCCGATGATAGACAGGAACTGACCACAATAATTCGTACCGCACCACAGCCAAGGAGTGCAAAGTTCATCTTGTTTCGCTTTTGATCCAGGGAACCTACATTGACAGCGAAGCTCTCCGAAGCAATTACTTGGTCCTGGGGCATAAACTGGGAAAGAAAGTCATTCCACCAAAGATCGGCAACTGCAGCTCGATTTGAAAGTTGTGATCAATGTCAAGAAGACTGTATTAACTTGTGATTGCCAGAATTGTCTTTTCCATTTTGCGTTGAGATTTTTGTGCATTTCACTTCAAGTCGTGCGCGGCAATGATTACAATGCAGTGATTGCGTAGCCGTCTATATGAGCTCGTATTTGGGTAGGTGTGGCTTCTGGCATGCGGATATAGTTTGATTTGTGAGCTGTGTTGCAGTGCGAAGTTAGTACAGAAGAAATTGTTGCAGTGGCGGATCCAGACCAGGCGTTTGGGGGTAGTCATATAAGGGGAGCGCCAAAAAAATCTTCACTTGTTTAAACACCCCAGACTTTCCATGGCAATCGTTGGGTATCACACGAAAGTGGTTACCTTTTGTAAGCCAAGAAAATTGCTATTTTGTTGGTTGAACTATGTGATCTTTCAGGAAATCACCACGGTTTAAAAACGCCGTATATCATTTCACAATTTTGAAACAGGTCTTAAAAGATGGGCCACCATTTTTCACAAGCTGCACAGAAAATAAAAACACTGCTGGTGCCCAAAACAACCTCTTACTCCTACAAAAGGTTTTGATGGATATGCCCTTCAACATATGCTGCACGTTAGTGTTTGACCCTGTTTTGGCAATCCATAGCGAGATCAGAAAAAGCAATGTCTGAAAAGTAATCTGGACCTGGATTTAGTCTCTACGGGTTTGTTTTGTTTTGCGGTGGATTAAAGACAATACATGAGGTTCGTTCAAACCTAAGTGTTACGATATTAATTATTCGCGTAAACATTAATTGCAAACTACTCTTCTTATTTATGAGCTTGTAGTAGTTTTTTTCGAATTAACTATATATTGGCAAATTTTTGTAAGCCAGCCTTTCGATTTTGTTGTTTTGTTTATATTTTAAGTAGGTGATTATTTTTTGTAGAGTATACTCAAATGCCAATCTGTGTCATCCTTTCTTGCACATACGTTTGATTTCCTTTCATAGAAAAATCTAAATTCCTTTCGAAATGTTTGAAAGCTAGTTCTTGATTATAAATTGTAGGGAGTGCGAGGTCAGAACAAAATTGTTTAGGGGTACAGGAGTAAAAAAGGTTGTGAACCCCTGCCTTAAACTAACAAGTGACAACTCAAGTCTCACGATAGGGGTCCAAATAATTAGGTGAATGACAATTACGTTTCCAGACAAAGCTTGTGCAGTGGCATGAACCTGGAAAACACATTCATTGCTTAAGCGACAATTCAAAAACAGAAAAAAATAATAAAAGGCATTTACTATGACATTACTCCCACTTGAAGTGGCTCTGTTGTCTATCGTGAAAAACAATCTCACAATTGATCTAATTGCAAGTTGTGAAATGTGAAGTCATCTAAGAAAATGTTTCAGTACTTGGCATGCCTTTTACAGTTTCCGTATATGATAACAGTAGCCACGATTTGAAATGGACTTCGACAAAAAAAATCATATTTGACTTTGCTGAGACATTATACCTTAAAGGAATCAAGGTTAGCCATAATATGTAATAAAACTTGCCTAAAAAGAAAAAAACATGAATTTGAAACATGGTTTATGCGCAAACTTCAATGGGAAATTCTTCGCTAGGCTCAGTAACGAAAAACATTTTCGACGTGAAATATTTCCCTCAGAAAAACTTCTTTTAGCCTAAGTGTAAAACAATTTGTTAATTTAAATATATTTTTTCATTTTTTTGAAAAATATTATCACAAAATCTTTTTGCAGTGCACTAAACTAGGGGCATTTCAATCTTTACACAAAAGGATATCTTTCGGAGTCCCTCAGGGTAGTGTTATTTAGCCTTTGTTTTTCCTTATTTACATTAACGATATCACAAAAGCTTCCTTTTTTCATACTAATTTATTTGCTGATGATATTAATCTTCATATGTCAAACTCCTGTTTTAATGTTCTTCAGACAATTGTTAACCTTGAACTATGTAAAATTGCACACTTCCTGAGAGCCAACAAACTTTCTCTTAACTAAAATAAGACTAAGTTTACGCTATTAATTTCTCAAAGCACAATCCTCATTCATTTAAAGTTATTGTAAATACTATAACCATAGTATTTTCCCCAAAGATAGGAAACCTCATGTACAAAAGGAGAAAACTCAACTATCAAGAGCTTGTGCAGTTTTATCCAAACTTAAACATTATACAAAACTGTCTGAACTGAAAGTTGTCTATAACTCATTAATCCACCCATACCTTAATTACTCAATCCTCAATCGGGGTCGTGCTTCAAATGCAACCATTCAGCCTCTCATTAAGCTCCAAAATAAAGCTACAAAAATAATAAATCCAACTAACACGGGATCTCTAGAACATTTCCAGCACTTAAACATCTTATGCCTGCCCAAACTTTATACTTCATAGAGTAGGCAAATTCATGCACTCTTATTACAACTAACTGCTTCCAAATCATTTTGATGAATTTTTTATTCCAATTAGCTCAATTCATTCTCACTCCACAAGACTAGCAACCTGTTTTTACCTAGAGTTATCTCTTACTCAGGAACAGTGCCGTGGCAAGGGTAAGTGAGGCCCCCCCCGAAATTTCACGTGGGGCCCCCCATACGCTATTGACCTATTATTATGAATTGCAGTAAAAAGTCGT
>JGI24021J15306_10009662_pt1 | contig 11936 bp, 7 predicted proteins | sample Ectturendosymbi1_FD_15306 | JGI IMG/M metagenome (IMG submission 15306)
ACTAACTTCTGCTTGATCGTATTTTGCAAAAGTGAGAGACGAACGTGCATTTACATCGATTTAAAACAAGTTTCCGTATTCCTGGAAAGTGCAGATAGGGTTTATGAATTCATCTGAAAAGAATTATCATTTTAAGTAACTAATACAGCTGAAGGTCGGAGTCGGGCCGGAGCTGGAGTCGGAGTCGGATAATCGAAATTTCCAGGAGTCGGAGTCGGATGACGGGACTTCCGACTCCACAGCCCTGGTTGTTACGACAACAGATCTGATGTTTAGGAGAATTGTTTAGCTTTGATGGTTTCACATACTTCGTGTTGAAATAGATTTGATGTGGTTCTGAAGCCAGTTACGATAAATTTTTTGTGCGGAATATTGAAATGCTGACTACTTTTGCAAGAATCTAATAGCAATTGTGCAACAGCATTGAACAGGGCCTTTGAGAAAAATTTTACCAAGCGGCACGAAGGACGATACCGGGCTCACCTAGCTTCTGGCGTCCTCGCAGAAACTTAAATACCTTGTTTGTGCGATAATCAGAATATAGATGAAACAGCTACCATGCTAAGATTTGGAAATAGATTAAATGTCAAAGCATGTGCAGTTGCATGCACTGTGCATGCTGAATTCCCATCCATTGCGACCAGAGTTGGATCAATTACAAATGCAATTGTAATTGAATGTATTTAAAAACATATTTCCATGTATTTGTAATTATGATTGTAATTGAGATTTTTTGTACTTGTGTAATTGTAATTGTAGTTGCAATTTATAAAAAATTTTGAACAAAATTACAATGACATGTAGGCCTATTCTAACAATTTCACAGACTTCGAAGAACCCCTATGAACAAAATCACTGTTACACTTGCTATGGGACATGCTGTAGATTTTATTGCAAGATAGTTGCATACTGCACAGAGTTTTTCAAGTGCACAGCACGATCGCATACACTAGGGGTGTCAAACTGGCGGTAACCGGGTCAAATCCGACCCGCCATGCCCCGTTTTGTGGCCCGCGTCATATCAGTTTTGTGCTTGCATTAGGTTTGACAGAGTTACGTTTTTTTACGATATAGCAGACTTAGTTTTTTGCTTATAGTCATAACGTGACATTACGACCAAATAATTATAGGCTAAGCCAACGGTAACCACCTCTTCCGTTCAAAATCATGAGGTTGCATAGATTCCAGGAAGATTTGAAGAATTTCTAACGCATTCTAGAAAAGATCTGGAAAGTGATATTGCTATTTTCAGTAACTCTTTCTTCAGTGCTGAAGAGGTGCCACAAAAATGTCAAATGGAACTAATTAAGTTAAAAGTGCAACATTTTTCTTAAATCTAATTGAAAATGTTGACATCAATACGTTGGACCAACCTATCCCCAAATACAAGAAATGGCACCGAGGACCATGCCAATCTTCATTAGTGCTTATATCTGCGAACAACTGTTCTCTTTGATGAACTTTAATGAGACTGTCGGTTTCGCATATTGTTGTATACCAGGGGTGTGCACTGTGCAACCTTTATTACTGAAGGGCCAAACGCAATTAAACAGGTTAAACCGCGGGCCACGCCTTCGTTTCACACAGGCTGTCTAGTACTAGAGACCAGCATAAAAATCCACTTTGTTGTATTGCATTTGGGTTTCCGTCAGAGGTGGGACCAGATCCGGATTACCGGAGTCGACTCCGGCAGGATTCTGCGTTTTTCCTTCGGACCCGGACCGGAGTCAAAAATTTGTGAAAAACCGAACCCAGATCCGGAATCACTTTTCCATTTCGGCAATAGCAGGAGTCTGTGCGGTCATTTCTTAGGTAAAAACATGGGTAAATTACGGTTGGATCATTGATTGTAGCCGGAGTCTGAACAGGAGTCGGATTCTCAAATTTGAAGAAAAGCCGGACCCGGATCCGGATTCAAATATTTTGGAACAGGGGCGGAGTCGGAGTCTGAAAAAGTGACTCTGGCCACCAGAGATGAACACGGAACAGGACTGGATCAGGACTGAAGCCAATTTTTGCCGGATCAGGACTGGATCGGACTGCATTTTTTTTGAAAATTGGCGGATCAGTACTGGATCGGACTGAGAAAATGTTTGTTGTTTTAATGTGATTATTCTGAAAATATCAAAAATTTTAGTTGTGATCTGATTTCACAGGTTTGCTAAATGGTAGTCTGTATTTTGCCATCAAAAGCAAAAACTCTGCTGGGACTATTTTGCATTTCGAACTGTATCCACTTTTGTTCACATATAACGTTGGGGTCTACAGTAGTAGCAATGTTAACATATGAGTGCTTAGTGTCTATGCCTGCTGTGCGATTGTTCATTGGTTCTGCTCTCACTATTTCCTTTGGCTTAACTTGTAGAGGTTACACCTTTGATAGAAATGCTTTTAATGTACTTTTTCAAAAAGTTCAGGGTTTAGGTTTAGGGTTTACGTTTAGTGGGTATGTTTAGGTTTCGGTTTAGAGTTTACCTTTAGGGTTTAAGTGTACGGATTGGGTTTCAGGTTTAGGTTTTAGGTACAACTTTTAGGTTTAGGTTTTAGGTTCAACTTTTAGGTTTGGGCTTAAGTTTCTTGTTTAGGTTTTGGCTTCAGGTTTGGGTTTAGGTTTTGGGTTTAGGTTCCAGGTTTAGGTTTTGGGTTTTAGGTCGTGTAACAAGGACCTTACGCTAATCCAAGCAAGTGTATTGTCCTTGTCACTTGACCAGTCGAAGCAATCGGATTCTCCTAGCAGCCAAATAACTCCAGCAGTGCTTTTCTTTCTGATGCCTAATAATAGACACTTCCTTGTTACATTTTGGAAATACCAAAAGGCTGTGTCTATTTTGCCTCATGAGGCAAAAGCACTTCTGGAACTATTTTGCCTTCAACCAATCGTATTTGGCTAAAGGCAAGATAGCTACTGTAGTTATTTTGCCTCATGAGGCAAAATAGAAATCTATGATTTTTATTGGCGGATCAGGACTGGATCGGACTGACGATTTTCAAAAATTTTGCAGACAGGACTGGATTCGGACTAAAAAATTTCACAGTCCGCCCATCTCTGCTAGCCATCTCTGGTTTCCGTTTTGCGAAGGTGAAACTTGGGATTCCCCTAATGTAAAACCCTATTGAAGGGACACAAGTCGCGAATGTAAAACATTTCACACTAGCAATGAACTGGGGTTTCCAGGTGGTTCGCCCTTTTGGCGTCAGAATTCAGAAACTCGGTCCCAAATAACACTTGCTAGCACCAAAATTTTCGTTTGGATCTTTCTTGGCCTTTTTCCAGGTTAGATTTGGCTCTGTGCTTCCCAACATGCACGTGGTTTGGTTTTGTTCAGATTCGATTGTCATTTTGTTGTTGATCGCTTTACTAGCACTTAGGGCTACACATGGAAATTAAGTTGTTGTCTTACTACCTTTTAATATGTACTGGTTTTGTTGTTGAGCTTCAACTGTGATTGGGGAGTATTGCTGTTTAATACATTGCTAAAAAATATGAGTTCATATGACTTCTTGTTCTTACTGCTGATAAATTTGGAAAAATGGTTGGCGCTTATTTGGCCCCTTGTTAAGTTTTAGAGTTCGACTCTTTTCTCGACTAGATTCGGTACCTTGGCAAAAAGTAGATCTTGGAACCTTGCCTGCAACATTCCATAACCAGTTGGGGTAGTGCATCCAATGGTGTTAGCCTTAAAATAGACCCTTTGTAAGTCTGTTCTACTTTCAGTGGATCTGCATGATAACTATATTTGTAGTGTGAGTACAGATTTACTAGAGGATAGGTATAAAAGAAACTTCAAGAAACCAAAAAATGTTTTTTATGACTACAACACTTGTAGTAATTCAGTAAAATAAATTATTTTTAGTGCGCAAGCAAATAGAGTTTAACCTAGTAAAGGCTTAGTTAAAACTTAAAAATAAGTCCTACAATATTCTAGTTAACTATATTTTTTTATTTCAAACCAAAGTACTGCATGTTTCTTCTAGGTTATAATGGCAATGTTGGTTTTGCTCTTTTGTGATATACATTATCATATTTGGTTTACTTTACATGCGCATGCTTTTCATCCACTTGTGTTTTTATTTTTCTTTGATGTTGTGCTTTGTTACTAACTTCTATGTAATGTGCAAATTCTTTGCATTTGCCGCTTTGTTTTTCCTTGAAACATTTTCATTTTGACATTGATTTATGCCAACAACTGAGCAGACCAGTTGACCCACCATGCCTTTTGTCAACCCTGTGTGTCTGATATACGTAGTTCACACCAATTAGCAGAATGTACAAGTCTTCAATTGCTTTTCTGATTTTTATTAGCATGCATTGACTTTTTCACGGCACAGATTAAAAAAATTAAATACTCTGTTTGCTTATTTACGAGGAGTAAGCAGCTTTGCTCACCCAAAACAATTTTACATGAAAGATTGCCTGAAGGATTCAGAGTTTTCAAAATATTACATTGGAAAGCTGTTGGCAAACAGCCAATAACATGTAAGTTAGCCTATGTGAGAAAATCTGTAAATGCTACCTACGTCATATATACAAAGCAATAAAATAATATGGGGAAGAGTAAAGAATGTGTCAAGATGGGATTCACAGTGTGGGCAGTGGAAGGATTTTTTCCAAGGGGGGTCAGTAGGGGATTTTCCCAAAATTTTTTCCAGGGGAGGGCCAAAAGTGGTGAAATTTGTTTTTTACCCCTCGAAATTGAAAAAACAACCTTTGAAATTGAAAAAACAACCTTTTTTGCTAATAATTTTTAGCAGGGGAAGCTTTGGCCCCTCCTGCCCCCTTTCCGATGCCCTTGATTCACAATTTGTTGCGTTGCCATACGTGCCTTCAAAGATCACTGTGATCCTGTCACAGGATGAAACAGCAACTCAAGATTTTTGGTGTTAAGTGAGCTTGTGAGCATGCTAGTGCCTTCCAAGGAAACAATGCAACAAGTTGACGGAAAAAATATTGTATCTCTTGTGTTTTTCCTGTTGTGGAACAACTGATTCAAATCTCAGTTATTGTAAATAATTGGCAGTGAACCTTCAAGATTTGTTTCGAAAAGGTTGTTGACATTTCATAGACCTTTAGATAACAGACTTGCATACTTTCTTGAACCAAGGTTTAAACATTGAAGATAATGTTTAAAAAGAAGTTATGGAAGTGAAGATAACTCATATGGCAAGCAGACTTGATCAGTGTATGAAGAAGACAGTAGCACCACCAGCTCAGATGATAAAAAAGAAAACCTTGCAAAACACTTAATTATTTGGCTTTCATTAAGGGAAATGGGGAGGTACTTGGAGTAAGAAATCATACACTTTGACGAAGACCCACTAATGTACTGGAAGAAAAAAACAGAAGAATTTCCCACTCTCGATGCTTTAGCCAAGGACTAGTTGGGACAAACAAGATCATCAGCCTCGACAGAAAGACATTTCTTAACTGCAGGTAACTTTTACACTACAAGAAGAAATTTACTAGGTGCAGATCCTTTTTGCAACCTAATGATTCTCAAGCATATAATTCAAACATATTTGAGAAAGTTAAATTGTGATTGAACAACTGAATTGTATTGTGTATCGTCTTCACTCCCACACGCAAAGTGCTAGTCTTTAAACATGCATCGCAGTAAAGAGAAAAAAACACAAATACATGAAAGAACACAGGGATATATGCATTGCAGTAGTATAGAGTGTACACTTCATGGCGCTAATGCATTTACTGTACTTTGATGAAATACAAGCTTTTAAGACACACGCATGAATGACGCCATCATAATTATTATAATGAAGAACTGCAATGACTTCCAAGTACATTGATGTATAGAATGCGTGAGGGGGTTGGAAGCTGCGAAGGACCAAGGGTCATTTAGGCTGCAGACCTCCCAAGGACGAAGCTGCTTACAGTGCAAAGGGAACAGTGTATAATAGTTAGTAAAAGTCTTTTGCTTTGGGTATAAAATATAATATGTGCAAAGCAGTTATATGGTAAATTGGAGTAAAATGCGTTGCAGGCAAGGACAAGCCACCAGAAGAAAACAGTTCAAATTTGTCACATTAAACATTTACTGTTTTTGTACATTCAAAAATATTCGTGAATGACAAAGAGGAAATGCGTCAAAAGCTATAGACCACTGCAACATCGTAATAGCGTCACGAGATTTAAGTAGGTTCAAAACCAGTTGCGCAATCATGCTTTGCAGAAAAGAACTCGTCAATGCATGCATGAGAACGGAAATGCATTTGTTTTGTAGGCATCCCACAACTTCATACACTGGTTTGATGCAACCAGTCTCTGTGAACGCAACAAAAGCCTAACAATGTAATACATGACAGAGATACTTCATGATTTGACACTTTCCACTGTAATAGCGATACATAATTAAATCAATCCACTTGCTTTATGTACAACAATAAATAAAAACATAAAATATGGTTCTAGTAGCTGAATAGTACATATTTCTTATACTCTGTCAGAAAAAGTGCCAAACACGTTTTATTTTTTATCTCCAGAGGAATTTTTGACCAGATTTCTATTGCACTATATTTTATCATTTTAACACCTAAGTTTGAACGTGCTTTTGGTAAAGCAAATTGTCGAGTTTTAATTTGTCTTGTTTTGTATGAATGAACATCTGTAATGAGTTTGAAATAATTGTTAAACGTAGCAGGTAACTGAGAGGTAGTATATTTGTACATAAATTTGCTACTTCAAGGTTGTATATATCTTTTAGTTAGAGAATTTTTTGCATTTTATGAATGGTAGTAACTTTGTAAAGCATCTCATGGTGCGGTTTAAAACAACTGATGTTGGCTGCAAATGACATGAAGCTGCTCTTCCCCAGGCAATAATCCCATACTGTGCTTGTGAGTTTATTAAGCTGTGATACAACATACGTAATACTTGGTTATTCACATAATGTTTGACTTTATACATTACACCAACATCTTTGGATACAGTACAACACAACTGTTTACAATGCTCTTTCCAAGTCAGTTTTTCATCTACATTACACCAAGGTACTTGTAAGTCAAAGTTCTTTCAATAGGATTACTTTTTACATTTATTACAAGGGATTCAGTGCTCACATGTTTGTTTGTGATCAACGTATGTTTTGTTTTGGAAATATTTAGTGAGAGTTTGTTTGCGGTTAGCCAATCCATTACTTTTGTCATTTCATGATTAACCAACTTTGTAATTTTCCCAGATTGTTGTCGCTTTCAATTAAAAATGTATCATCAGCAAAAAGTATACTTTTCATGGAATTTGACTTTGGTAAGTCATTTATAATTATTAAAAAAAAATGGGTCTAACACTGAGTCTTGAGGGACCCCAGAAACAATTGAATTTAAAGATGATTTAATATATCCCTCTTGAACGTACTATTTTCTATTGGAGAGATAAGACTATTAGTTTGAGCACATTTCCTCTTACGCCGTAATGCTCGGGGTTTGTTCGCAAAATAGAGTGATTCACTGAGTCAAATACTTTTTTTAGATCTAAGAAAACTGCACATGATATAAGCTTTTTATCGAGGTTCTGAAGAAGGTTTTCATAGAAGTCTGTAATAACCAGGGATGTGGAATGGTTGTTGCGAAAACCGTATTGTTGCTGACTCAACAAGTTGTTTTTGGTAAAATAATCATTAAGTCTTATGTACAGTATCTTTTCAAATCATTTTTGAAAAGTATGTTAAAACTGATATCGGTCGCTAATTAGTAGGAATTTCGCTATCTCCCGACTTAAAAATTGGTACTACTTTAGACACTGTCACATATGCTTTTGTTTCTAACATTTGATAGAAGTGCCAATAAGCATTTTGACAATTTCAAAGTGGGCACCGGAGTATCATCATGTTCACATGATTTTTTAGAGTCTAATCCGTTAATTAGTGTAAGTATTTCTTCAGGAGTGGTTGGTAATAAAAAGATAGAATTAACTTGGCATGGTAGAAGATATTTTTTTATATTTGTATCAGTAGTTTTAGATGGGCCAGTAGTAGTGAAATTTGTCTGAGCCAAAGTAACAAAGTTTTGATTTAATGCATCTGCAATTAATTTTGTGGATGAGTAAACTAGTCCATCAACTTTTAATCTTTGAGGAAAACTAGATGGTTTGGTTTTGCCAAAAATGGCATTAATTAATGTCCAAGTTCTTTTTTAGTTTCTGCTGTTTTAGGCAAATTGCTCTTTGTAGTATTTGCGCTTAGCTAATTCCCTGACATGAGTGACGCGGTTTCGGAATTGTTCGTAAATTTAGCAAACTGTAAGTGGTTTTGATCTTTTGTAAACGTGAAACAAGTAGTCTCTATGTTTGATAGAACAAGTGTTATCCATGGCTTTAGTTTCGGTTTATATTCCCTTCTTGTGTATTTCCAAACAGGCATACATATCCGCAAGACTTTTCATGGACCTTACAATAAAATCAAATTTTTCATTAACATTCCATTCTGATTGTTGCTTCGGTAACGAATTTAAAGTTTCGTGCAGATCGCAATCAAAAGCAATGATATCAACATTACTTGTATCTCTAAAAAATGTTTGTTTGACATCTCTTTTTAATCAAGCTTTACTCACAGTCAAAAAATTGGATAGTGATCACTAATATCATGCAGCATAATATATGGCTTTATTTCTGTAGATAAATTATTTGTATATATATGGTTGATGCATGACTCTGTTTCGTTTACCACTCTGGTTGGTTTATTTATAATTAGGTAGCAGCCAAAACTGCATGAAGTATGTATATACTTTTGTATTCTGCTATCATTGGTTGCATTAAGTAGATTTATGTTAATATGGCCTAATACATAATACGCATAGTCATTTTTTGTGATTGTTTCAGAAAGTGATTAAGAACACTCTTCTATGTTATATTGAGGGTGTCTGTACACTATTTTGATTATTATTTTCTGACATTTTCCTAATATTTCCAGCCATATGTTTTCACATCCATACATTTTGAACTGGAGGTCATGTCGTTGTAGATACTTCAAATTATTTTTTTATGTAGGCACCTACACCTCCAGCTTGTGTTTGGGAATTTTCGTTAATGAAATTATAGCCAGGAAGTGTGGCTATAATTGAGGTTTCCTTAATTCTGGTTTCCGACAGCGCTATAATATCTGGCGGTTTTGAACATGGAGTTACGATTTCTTCAAGCTTCTCTGTATTTTTATACAAAGACCTTATCTTACAATGTAGCAAGGAGAGATCATTTGACATCAACTTATCAGTATGGCTCACAAAGTCAGCATGTGTAGCATACTGTGAGAGAGGTAGTGATAGATTGCTATCACAGTGGTTGTTGCTACTTGTTAAGCATTCACAGTCAGGAAACAATTCAGCATTGCAGTGTTTACAGTCATTCATCTAGGTTTAGGTGGGAAGCACACTTTGCACTGCTGTGCCAGCTGCCATATATTCAGAACAGAAAAAGCATTCGAACATATAAAATTAACACACATATGCATTTTCCTTCTGGCAGTTTGTTGTTCAAGTATAAGTGGTCGCTTGCACTGAACGTTTTGTTTCAGAATTCGCGGAAGGTAATATCTTTGCAGTAGAATTAGTTGTTAAGTATTTTGCCACAGCCTATCTGTTTATAATCAACATCAATTCCTTGTTTGAACAATTGGTGAAAGTAAATACTGACAGCTATTGTGCCTTTCCTTGTGTCTCCTTCTGTTCTTTTTCTGTACTTGCCGCTTCAACATGTTTTTTGTTTGTTTGGTTTGTTTAACTTCTGTGATTCTTGTGCTGTTTGTGTTATCACTATCTACACAATTTTTCTATTTGTTATTTTTGTATGTACTTTTCAATTTTTTGCTTTCAAAGGTAAAAGCAAAAATGTTGTAACTGTAAAAGATAACTAATGTGCAAGCTTTCCTAGCACCACTTCTGGAATCATCCACCATATCTGCATGCATTGTTTTTGTATTCTTGTTCTACTCAAAATATTTGTAATTAATTACAAGTTCAAGAATAATTGTAATTTGAGATTTTTAGCACAGAGTAATTGTAATGTAATTCAAAAATTTGAAGGATTTATTGTTATTATAACTGAGTTGATTTGATGTAATTGATCCAACTCTGCATGAGCTGTATTACCATTTCAAGGAGGGCTTTTTGGTCAGTAGAAAAACTTGAAATGTGTGGCTAAAATAGACCAAAGTATCCAAGTATTTGCATAATGCACATCATTTGATTTCATGAATAAAGATAATGAATTGTGGTTGAATGTGACATGTGTCAGTTCATGCTTTTTTCACTCACCAGCCTTGTCCTTCAATTGCTCTTTTCCCCTTGCAGAGATTGACATTGGTGGTTTATCAACTGTAAGATCAAGTAGATTGTGACCAAAGTCACAGATGTATTGCTTCAACTCATTGATGTGTATTTCCTAAATAACATAGAATTTGATGTGCTTGTTCAATGCTATGTTGTAACTGAAGCTACCAGTTCTCATTGTTTCAATGGATTATCATTTCTTTTGGAAAAAAATCAAAGGTATTTTATATTAAATTTTATTTTGCAATGTCAGGCTGCAGTTAACTAAAGATGCTACCATTTACTTTATCTCATTTTCATATACTTGGCATATGATAAACAACAGCAAAACAATTTCAAAGATTGACCTCTGTTTGTGTTGGTTGAAATATTATTTGTAAAACATCTTTTAGTAATTTTCATCTTATAAATCCATTCAAATTTCTACTGTGTGAAGGTTGTCCCATTACTCTTGCAAATTGTGACAACTGTGTGCTATCATGTTACAACTGTCTTGTTCAAAATTTGATGGAGAATTCAGGATCAATTTCTGAAATAGACTTAAATTGGTGCAACAAGCAAGTATATGTTTGCTTTGAAAAAGGTATGTGCTAATGATGAACTATGTTGTTTGTAATTTTGAAAAACTTGGTTGGAGAAAAATATTTGTCTTATGAAATTTACAACCCCATGATTAGTACTTCGGTTTTTCTCACCTAATTTTAATGTATTTCAATTCACTTATATTTGGTTCCTATACCAAACTTTTTGCTTCAGCCTATTTGAACTACTGTTTTATAATCTAATGCCTCTTACCTACTTCAGCATATTATAGACCAACTGGAAGGTCGTCTAGTGCCTTTTCGTTTTGGTGAAAATATCTGGCCATCTTAATTTTTTCAAGTGCTTGGTTTGCTAACAAAGTTTCCTTGACAAAATTAAGCAATACTACACCTGATTTCAGTATTTACTGAAAGGAAAATATAACCAGATTTTTACATTTCAGTAATAAAATAAAGTACATTTAGCTTAGTATATTTATTGTATTATACATACTTAGTATACATAATGATCTTACGAGAGAATAAATTTTGCTTTTTCTACTTGATAGGCATCATCAGATATAATTCAATTAGTAATCAAGATAAATGATACTATTTATATTGTCAAAAATTAACTTTTATGCTCCATGATGATCAGGGAACTTCAAAATTTAAGGTGGGCATTTTTTCCTTTCTTGTGTAATGCAATGTAGTAAAAGTGGGAAATACTTTTTATATTAACACTTTGGCACCCGGTGGTTTCGAGGATTTTTGAAAAAAAACACCTAAACGCATGTGGCTTTGCGCGGGAATTTCTCCGGTCCAATATGCTCTACAGACCTGGTAAAAGTCTCAAAAGATGCAGCAAATCTTCTAGTCTGCACTCGAAAAAAAATTTTTTGCTTGGGGGTTACAGGTTTTTTGTGAGTGACGTCATAAGTGGAGGGCTTTCAGGCCACCTTGGCCCACTTTGCCTGGCCCTGGGCGCCAACCATTAGGTGGTAGTATTTTGCTGAAGTTTGTACTGGAAACTAGGCTACAGTCCAAGTCTTTTGATACTTTGGATGACCTGCTGGGGTTTCGGGTTCAAAAGTTGTGATGTAAGTTAGTAAAAATATTTGACTAATTAGCTAATTAATTAAT
>JGI24021J15306_10009663_pt1 | contig 11934 bp, 5 predicted proteins | sample Ectturendosymbi1_FD_15306 | JGI IMG/M metagenome (IMG submission 15306)
TCACATAATTGACTCAATTTACCCAGGTATGCTAAAAATTCATCAGTATTAGCTCTACTGCAGTATGGTAGATACACATTAATTAAACACAACTCTGCTTTAACATCAAATTTTAGCTGACTAAATTTTGAAGTTAGTTTCGTTAATGTAGTGTGTAATTTAGACCAATCCTGGTGGCGGTTTGTGTAATATGGACCAGTGTTACAAATGACAATACTTGTATCAAGTACAGTACTTCGAATGTGTTTTTTAGGCTACATTTATAGGAACATCGTATAGTACTGTACACGGTACAATCACAGTATACGAAACAATACGTATAGGAACACTGGCACAAGCATTTTGAGTGCGGTTTCGTTTCCCGAGGTGCAATATCTAGTAGAAGCGAGCCGCATAGTCGTGCAGATTGCTAGGCCCCTTTGAGTGCGCCGTGCGCGTGCCATGCTCAAGCGCACAGCAACGATAACACAGGCAGATGCAGTGAGTCAGACCCTTCGATCCGGAACCGTCGCTTTTATTCTTTGCGTTGCGCCATTGAAGTGGCGTAGATATCTGCATCAGCAAAGGCAATTACCGTAAAGTTTCTTGTCTGAGAGAACACAACATGCAAGGAACTTCGCCCCCTTGAGTTAACAAGCAATGTAACTACAGAATTTGCCTATAATGGCACCTCTAGGGGATTGCATAAAGAACGTTATTGCCGAATTGACGTTACAAGCGCATTGAAATCCATATAAAAGATGCCATCGGGACCGAACAAAATGTAACGTTATATAGGCGAATTGACGTTACAGAGAAGCCGTTATAGGCGAATTTAACTGTATAAAACAGATTTACAAGAGGTTTCAGGCTTCATTCGGATTACACTAAAAAAGTTAGTTTCAGGGCATATCGTTTTTTTCAGGGCAAATGTTTTCCGTCCCCCCAGTAAAATGCCTTCCCGTACGCCTATGAGTACAGTAAAAATCTTACCTAGTTTGTTTCGGGGGGAGCATGGCCTCTTCGGCCTCGTTATGGCTGCACTACCGATAAACTGCTACAAAGTTACCCACTCTGAACATCAGACATCACAGTATCATTTTTGAAAGTATGCATCGAATGCATTTGTTGACGTAATGCTACAAATGTTTGATTACGTTTTTTCTATTTCTATCTTTAAAACAATATAAACACATTTAGTCGTCTTTAGTCAGAATAAAATACTGTAAAAATCGTCTTAGTCAACAGCAAAGCACAGTCGATTGAACAAATGTTAAATACCGCTTGGCCATCCCCATCTGTCCACAGTAAACCAAGATTGCTGCCTATTGACACGTATCCGTTTTCCTGCTCTATTGGCAACAAGAAAGCAGAAAATTAAACACACTGCAAGATACCTAGACGCTTCCATCTGCAAGTGTTACATACCAGGTTCATTCACATTCAAAGGCGTGTTAATGAGGAGGGGCAAAGGGAGGCACAATTCGCGTGCGCCAAATCATTATGGAGGTGCCGAATGACTGCGGGAGGCGCCAAATAGTCCCAACAGTGTCACAATTACTTTCTTCAGTACAGTACATGGGGGCGCTAAACTTGCTTCTTGCCCCGGCGCCATCTAACTTTGTTACACCCCTGTACACAGTTGACTTCTTCGTTTGCTTATAGAATGCGCTACTGAGATTGCCATAAGCTGCATTAACAATATGTCTTTCTCGTACATTCACTTTGACAGAAAAATGCAGTTTTTCGAAGCAAACGCACGTTTAACGAACGTTTGACGCGTCATAAAGCAAAATTTTGTATGAGCAGCACAACGCTGTTGGAAACTGGCAGAAACACTATAAAGTCTTTTCAAAATGTAACTCTTGCTTACTAACTACATTTTTTCAGTGTGGTCTACTGCAGCATAAGACTTTAGTTGCACTCGTGCAGACAGACACTTGTTACACTTTAGCACAAGCAGCATGCTCTATAACACGCAACCGATTGAGAGGATGTCACGTTATTGCCGTTAACGGGAAGCTGACAGCGCTGAAAGTTTTATCTGCCAACAAAACGGCACAAGAACTGAGCCACGAGCAAACTTTAGTTTCACATCGGCCAAATGTGAAACTTTCAAGCAGCTTCATATTCTTTCATAATAGTAGAAAGTTGAAAAAATAATGTTAGGGTTTACAATTTAATTTTTGATGGTCGAATTTGTATGAAATATCGTGTGAGAACCTGTAAACAAAGAGTGCAGAGCGTCTATCGATGTTCTTGTATCCTAAAAAAACGTCGCAGAGACTAAAATAGGTCATCAACTTCTGAGCAAAAACAAAATCGTATTAAAAAAAAGATGTTAGGCCGTGATTGCGGGATGCTGACCCCTACCCAGTATCATAGGTGTAGGAACAGACAAATTTTTGGGGGTGTGACGGATTTTTGCCCGAAATTCCACAAATTGCCCGAAAAATTTATGGGCCACTTTTTGCGCATATATTTTCTCATGAAGACCATATTTCGGATGACCTCCAAAGAAAGTTTTTTAGTGTCATTTTTGCAAATCAAAGCACGTTGGAGCCAATTTATTTCATATCAAATCACGTTGGGCACCATTTTTACACGTATTTTCAGGAAGTTTGCCCAGATTTTCAGGGATTTTACGAAGGCTTTTACAGATTTTGCCCAGATTTCCAAGTATTTTTCCCGGATTTTCATCAGTTCAAAACTTTTGAGGGTGAACTTGCACCTCTGCACCCCGATCTCCTGCACCACTACCGAGTATACCCCCAATGTTGGGTGGTGCGGGAGAGGTTGGTGAGTCTTTGCATATATAACACACTTCTGTGTTATATAAGGTGGTACAGACTCCTTTCAAGAATTCTATACATCGCCTTAGACTTCGCGAAGAGTTTAAGGGTGTTTGCATCGTTGCACAAGGCTGCTCGTAACTTTGTTTCAACAATGCACGTGCGTATATTTTAACGCCTACCTTACAAAATGTGTACACGGAGCAGCATGTACACAAGACCGAAACTATACCTGGGCAAAGTATGCAAGCTTTTTCAAGGTACTCTGGGTGAATCTATCAGCCCCTTAGTGGTAAGAATGATGGGTGGTTCCATCAAATACACCGTCCGGCTGGGTTGAAACAAAATTGCGGTTTGGCACCCTGAGTTATTTTCACCAGACGATATCCATATGTCCAGCTTGCCATTACGCAAAGCGCCTGTTTGTATGACTGCAATAAATTCACATTACCGAAATTAACAGCATGAAGATCCCATGGAATGGCGAGAATTTCTTAATAAATTTGTTTTGCATTTTAGTGTAACTAAATGTGTATGTGTGTGTCAAGTGGAACGGCGTGACTCTCAATCGAACCAAGATAATTTTGGAAAGATGCAAAAAATGGCTACGCTTTGTCCACCTCGAAAAAACGTATGACAGAGGTTTGCGGGAATACGGTGTGGATGGCCACCTGGTACTGGCCGTCAAGTTACTAATTCCTTCTACGAGGCTTGTGTGCGCGTCATCGTCAAGAAGTCAAAACCGTTGGGCGTGGTGTTCGACAGAGACAGGGTTGTGTGCTGGCACTAGGCCCGTAGCCAAGGCGGACATTCGGGGGCAGTGACGCCAAACCTCTTTTGTGTCCTCAAAAATCTTTTGTGCGCAGAAAAAAATTGCTTTAAACGTATAATAAAATCAACAATCTTTCCTCCCTAAAATGTATTTCGCACCTGGCATCGGGCCTAGCTGGCACCACTCCTCTTCATAGTCTATAACTTTGTATGAATTGCATCAACACACACAACCATGGCCGGGTAAAGGGTGGGCAACAAGGGAAATTTCCCCGGGCCCCCACTGCAACGGGGCCCCCGTGATGAAATTTATTTGTATCAAATAAAATGCTCGTTTGAAAATCTTTTGTGATTCAGAAGCGATACAAGAAACAACTCTATATTATATTCCTATGTTGCGTTTAGTATCAGTGGCCCCCAACAGCAACTGATTTATCTACAAGTTTGACTGTCTGCCAGTTTTAGTAATTGCTACTGAATAGCCTATATGTATTTTCGGTTTTGTTCAATGCAAATATATTTGGTTTCGCCGGTAACTTTTTCCTAATAATCGTTTTTTGGGCATGGATATGACTCTCTACTCGTGCATCACGCCTATTGTACAGATGTCGCGACAACGTTAGTGTTTGCGTGCTGAAGCTAGTGGTTGCTGACTGCTGTTTAGTATCAGTCAATGTTGCCATTGGGTCAGTCTCGTTAACATCAGTTGCTGCATTTTTCGACATCAGATAACATCAAATTTTTACGCTGCAGTTTCATATAAGCTAACTAGCCTGTGAATTATTTTTTCTTAGCAAAAATACACTCTAGTATTTACTTCTCGCAGCTAACTGTGTGTGCATTTGCGTAATCACATTTTCCACTACCGGAAAAAACAAACGGGAATCTTGCGAATCAGCGAAAAGATAATTTGTACAAACGATGACGTCATGAATTACGTCATAGAGGCCATCTACTAAAAATTGCCCCAGAACCCCCTGCCTTTAATCCGGCTCTGCTCACAACCCAGAGCAGGGTGTCACTTTGGAAGCTGCATCATGAACCGTTTGTTTTTTTTTGACAATTTGGCACTTCTTGTATCTTCTCCACATATCCAACTACATTCAGTTTACAGGTCTGCAGTTACGAGCGGCCGAACGGGAATGAAACTTGGCACAAGAAAGACCAGGGTGTTAATGTCTCTGCATGAACCCAAGCCAGTGCACACTGCAATCGACAATACTCTATAGCAGGTCCAGGAGTTGAAATATCTTGATGTGGTATTCACGAGCGGCGGAACGCAGAACAAGGAGATTGATGCACGGATTGCTGAAGCAAACACATTTCTGCTTGACGTTTATCGCTCTGCGGTGACAAAACGGGAGCTTTCAAACACCTTTGTTCGGTCTTTGTTCTGATCCGCACCTATCGCCAGCCGTCACGAACCTTGGCTAACGCCTGATAGGATTTTTGTGAAGAGTTCACGGTATGACACACTTAACGACAAAGTTCGCGGCTGTGAAATGCGTAATGCTCTACATGTCGAGCCACTTCTCCCATATAGAGCATTTGTCAGGCGGGGGAACATACTATGCTTTGTCCCTCCCACTTTTTTTTCTTTAGGTGTTGCATTTGGAGATGTTTCAAAAATAAAAGTGACGTTTGTAACGATTTTGTGAAAAGTTTTTCTGAAGCGGATTTAGATGTGGTATTGCTGATTTTGATATTAAAGAAATTTTTTTTGATAAAATTATTTTTAGAATTTTGCAAGTTTCCACAGACCGTGACAAATTGTTAAATGCTTCTTCCCGACATTTAACCCAGCGTGACATGCAGTATGAAAGGTCACTGTCTCGAATCAATGGGAGTTTAACAGCAGCACGTGTGAGAGACGCACAAAACAACCGTGATCTGTTTCGTGCAGTTACTGGCTCTACAGCAGTGTTTTTCATCCTTTTTCATGCAGCGACCTATTTTGCAAACCAATTTAACCTAACGACGCCCTTCCGAAATTTTCAGTCAGGCATATGAAATGCAGTTGCGTTTGCACAATAGAAAATCACAATGATTAAAAAGTAATTTACGATATCACTATGTTGAACAAAGACTCTGGGCGGCAATTGCTCAGTGGTAAAGCGTCTGCCTCTCATTCTAAAGGTTGGTTGTTCGATCACTGAGTGAGAAAGAGCGTTCTCCTTGGGCAAGAGCGTTCACCTCAACTGCCCCAGCAAGAAGCACAATTCAGGCTTCGGCCTGCCGCCAGTTCCACAGTAATGTTGTTTAAAGCGTATCTTCACTGCATATACCGCGCTGCATAGACAGATGGTCGAAATTGGGAGTGATTCACCTCATGTTGACATATATGGCGGCGTCACAGGGAAAGGCTGTTGTTTGCGAAAAATGCCTAGAAGCACTTACATAGGAAATTATTTTGCGGTTGATAGATGACTAATGCAACGTTTGTATACATTTTTTAGGCATTTTGTTTGCGTTTCAAAAAAGTGCTTTGTGTCAGCTCATCCTGCTCTATCGCTTCCACTCACTAACCCAGTTCGACTTTCCGCAGCTTCAAAATCGCTTGTCTAATTGTGGCATTGTTCCAATAATCAGTATTACGATTAAGCCAAAATATATTGCGACTACAGATATACACATTACACACTACTTAAACTGCTACATGTCATGCCATTTAAATAATGAGCTGGGACCACGAAAACAAGTAGGCCTATTAAATGACATTTCGACATTAAAAAACAATTTTGGAGAAACGTTCCAGGCAGCAAGAATTTTCGTTGTTCTTAGAGTGTGTGCAATCCATGTTTGTTATTGCATAGCATTAAGTAAGTTTGAGCTAACAATTTTGTATGCGCGAGATTCTTGTTGTTTTTTTCAGGCCAGTACAAGCAGGTCCAATGTTGCTAAATGGATGATACACAACTATCAAGAAAGTCAGCAATATCAAGAAAACGGAGGGACGAGGGTTAGGTCTGTTTTCATCAAAGTGGGTGCTGAAAAACAATAGTGAATTAGCATACTGGATGATGGTTTACTGTTATGGAGCAAGCAACCTGCCCGCTAGAAACAGTTCACTCATGAAGCTAAATGGTAACTGCATCATATTTGTGTAAATTATGGGTACATTCAAATCAACCTGGATAAAAGAACTTGTTGGGAGAATTTCAGTACCAAACAGGTTGCTCTGGTAACCTACTATTTTCGATTGTCAAGAGTGTGAGACATGTGAAGCACATCGCAAGCAAGCTGTGTTTGCAGAAAATTTTAGAATACACGTAAAGATTTATCACTTGATTCTCCGTTGTGGGGGATACATATGCATCTTTTTACAAATGGATACGTAAAATGTTTTAATATCTTTATGCATAGGTGTAGGAGCAGGAAAAGGTTTGGAAGTGCGAAAGATTTTTGCCCGAATTTCCCCAAACTTGCCCGAAAAGTTTTCAAGCAACTCTTTGTTTGAGTATTTGAGTATTTCTTCCCATACAGATCATGTTTGGGATGACCTCCGAAAAAAGGTCTTCATGTGATTCTCCCCACGTTGGACGCCATTTTTATCTCTAATTTCAGATAGTTTGCCCAGAATTTCAGGTATTTTGCGAACGTTTTCATAGATTTTGCCCAGATTTTCCCGGATTTTGCCTGGATTTTCAGAGATTTTGCCCGGATTTTCGACAAATCAAAACGTATGGGGGGTGCGCTTGCACCCCTGCACCGCCGTCTCCTACACCACTGTCTTTATGTACACTGACAAAACAACATTCAAAGTAACACTGCGTAGACACAAGCAGAGATGATGACAAACATATTTATATTGAGGTTTTGTAGTCGTTATTAGTATTTATCTCATCATGGTTTAGTTGTGCACACCTGTGGAATCTGAAGAAAAGTAGAAACAAAATCGTGGAGACTTTTACAAAGTACCTATATGATACCAAGTAGTCGAATGTCTATGTGGTAGCCAGTACAAGGTACACACTACAACATAGGTACCATATGTACAACCAGACTCAGTTGATATGCAAGAGAATAGGGTCCAAATCAATATTATAATACATGTGAAGCAAATTTTTCTTTAGTTGTTGCAAATGTAGAAAGATCTTTCTTTTTCGTGTTCTTGTGTAGCCCACAGTCAAATCGGATGTACCATGTCCCATGTAGATACCCCGTGACGTGATTTTTTGAAGTGCCTCAAATAAAACTTTTTGACGCCAGTAAACTCTGCGACATCAATTGCGTAGGTGCAAAGATTTCTACTGACCTGATTGTTTTGACTTGCGCTGTGGTTGCATACGAGTTTTCTAGGTTTGCCAACTTTCCTTCCGCAGAAAACGTGACATCCTTTGACGTTACTCTGTTTTGATAATACTAGATATCATATACAGTAAATTGCGTTCATTGTAACTAAAGTAGGACTGATTAGAGCTGTCGAGAGTGAAATGCAAAAGTAAAGTTTTTAGTTGATACTTAGGAAACGAAAAAAATGTGTAAAAGCTCATGTGCAACTGCGCTGTGCGACATGAGAAACCACGTATTTGCTGATTTCCATACACCCAAAAAACTAAGAATAAACGTTTTTTTATAAAAGAAGCTGTAATTAGTACAAAAAAACACAAACAACAATTATAAAATGCCCCTGAGAGCAAAAATGTAACTTTCTTTTCCTTACTGCAAGATTAGCACATAGCCCAGAGCATTCTTTGAACTTGCATGAGTTTCCAGCTTCAAAACAACTTCAGCATTTGATAACTGTAGAAAGGCGCTTTGAGAGAGATATGCATTCGTAATCCTACACAATACTGGGAGATATAACATAACTCTTTTTCAGGAGATCTTTCAATCCTGAAACCCTGGATAAAAAATTCAGTTAATTGTATATCTCCCAGCAGACTGCTTCCGAAAATAAAGTTTCAAAAAGAGAACTCACAAAGTAAATTTTCACGTTGCTTTGCACGTGATCATGAATCAAACTATGGTCGAGCACAGAGTTTTAGAAATTTTGGTGGCCATTGTGATACTGTCACATCTAAAAACTAATGAAGCAGACGAAGTGTCTGCATAAAAATGGTGCATAATTCCTTTCGATTTTTTTGCAGACGAAGGCAACGTGGTTGTTAGTTATTTATCTTTGCTTTTTTCTTCTTGTTAAAAGTAAAGGATGGATCGCACGATCCACGGCTGATTGATCCGGGGTTAGCTCAATCCACCTTTCTGAAATGAAATGTTTTCTGAGCTTCAATCCAGGATCGGCATGCTCCGAGATTGACCACCGATCCTGATCCAGATTTCTGAATGCCACCCTTAGGGGCAAGCGCGTTGCCAGAAATTTTAATAGGGGGGGGGGCAAACAACAACGAATCTCAACTTTTAAATATATAATGCCCCTTGTTTTAATAGCATCATCCACAAAATGTGCCTTTTTTCTGGCACTTCTTTTTCTGAATAATTCTGTTCCGATTTATGCCGGCAAATAGAAACAAGTTTTAAAAGTTTTTTTTCAGTAAATTCCAAGTTTCTAATTTGACTAAAAGCCACCCTTTGGCCGAAAAACTTTCTTGCGAAAGCGTTTGTTAAAATCTTGATGCCATAAGTGCAAAATCTGCAGTACGCTTTTTCCAACAAACATTGCAGTTCAACAAGGAGTCATCGTGGCCGTCACTATGATTGCGCTTTTTGTAATTACACGTTTGTGATGTACACCAACACACGTTCAATCGAAGCCGAGTAGCGACTTTCATCTAAAACACCGACTCCCGAGGTATATGTCTACAAAATTTGTTCGCAAGTGGACTAAGTCGTGGATTTTGTCCAATTCTTGAGCGACTGGTTGACGTATGCAACTGATAATATGAACGCTAGAGTCCCTCAACGCGTTTGAAAAATGTTTGGATTTTATGTTATTAAACGCTATGAAATGCGACTGTGGTATAGCATTTTTGTANGCTACTTGCACTGAGGNTGCTTCCCATAAACGATTAGGTATTTATCTATCTAGCTTTACAGAGTTAACAGTAACATTAAAAAATATTATAACGGCAATTTTTTTAATTGGGGAAAGTTATATATGCCCCACAAGCAAACCTGTCTATGTTTGATCCACTGAATCTATTCAAAGCATGCAAACGGTTGTGTATTTGCGAAAACGAAGTCACAATCGATTCTTACCACGGCTCTGCCATAAGTTAAGAAATACTCGTTGCCGCAGCTTTAACACAACGGTTGGTTAGTTGATCTAGTCCAGTGGTTATCAAAGTATGGATCAAAACCCACAGTATGGTGGAGAAGGGTCAAAAAATGGGTCATACAGAGGCTATCCAAACGGAGTTGTAGATTTTCAACGTTACCACTGCTTGTCTGTCTGTAACGTAGATTCTTGCGAAAAGAGTAGATTGTTGACATTAAAAACGAACTTAGCAACCTGATGCCAAAAATCATCCACACAATCAACATTTTTTTCATACGTTGTTTGAGGCTTGGGTCGCGAGGTGTTCACCAAACTCAGTTATTTGTAAGTAAATGACAGTGTCAATGGCCTCAACACTTACAAAATAAAAAGTATCTTTCTACTTTCGTTAGATGTTGCTGCTGACTCTTCGCGATGGAGCTGATAGCTTTCAAATTTGCTGTAGGATAGGGTGGCAGTTAACATCAGAAGATTATTGAAACACTTTCTGACTATGTACAGGTCGGACTCTGGTTACTTGACATAACTGTGTTTTTACTCGTCGGCAAGGTAAGAGAGATCAATGACGACACCGTTAAGGCTCCCACATATTTGTGATTGAACCGTCTCACTGAATTGTTTCTTAGCCAGGGCTTGAGCTTCAAGGCATGCAAAATATATATCACCGCAATATGCACGCATTTACTTGTAAACTGTAGCCTACAAAAACAAAATTCTACGATGTTCATTTAAAGCCACGGCTGATGACATTGCAGTCAAGGGCAAAATATACAGTATTTGTAGCATGCCGGAGTTATCAGAGAGGAATTTCTGCGATGTTCTTGAAATGAAGTGGGATGCAGCAAGCTGGTGCGCCACAAACAGCTGCCAAAAGCGTTACTCCTTGTTTTATTTTCGGTTAGTGATTCCAAGCGCGTATATAGGCTACAAATTTGTATTTCATTATCACCAACTTCCACACGGAGCATAAACCTCAGGTAAAAGTCAGCCATGGCGTGAATGCTCTAGCGCAGTGGTGGCCAACCTATGCCGCATGCGCCAAATTTAGCGCATTGGATGATTTGAGGTGGCGCATTGTACACCTGTAATCGTAATAAAGTAAGATAGTAAGCTTTCCAAATATTTTTATCGATTTTTTGTTTCGTACAAATCCTTTATGAGATGCCAGTTATCATCTTGATACAAACTTACAAGATTAAATTAAAAGTCTTCATTTCGCAATTAGAAAATGATGATATCAGCTAGTCTCAGTATTTAAAGGAGCAGATTGAATGTGCTGCTGATAATGGCAATTTGAGAAAATGCACTATAGAGATCAAGTTATTGCAAGACTCACTTGAAAATCGCTTTTGCGATTTTGCTAAAAAAGGATACTGTATTTTGTCATTTATAAGCCCATTCTCACTTAGTGAAAGAAAGATAATAAAAATGCCAAGTAACATGTCAATGGAACTTCTTGACTTCAAAACAATTTGATATTGAAAACNAAATTTGATGCGCTTTCTTCAGTCCCTGGTGCTTACGACGTGATTAATTTCTGGCGATTTTTACGTTGTGAAAAATACCCAGAACTAAGAAAATTTGCTCAAAGTCATATGTATGTCGTTATGAAACGACGTACACATGCAAATAAGCATTTTCATCCATGAAATTGATTAAAAGCAAAACGAGGTCGCGACTTACTGATTCAAAATTGAAGAATTTTCTGCTGCTGTCAGTAACAAATTTAATTCCAAACATTGAAAAACTAGTGAAATGTTTGATGTCTCATTAAAAAGTAAGTAAATTTGAGATTTATTTGCTGCTTTACCAGATATTCCATTTCTATTTGATTATATTACCTGGTAAATCACTAGGGATGTGAAGTCACATTGTTACAAAAAATATCCGACAGTATGGTGCATCTCTACTCAAGTTCGGAAAAATTGGCGTATGGTGTGCAAAAGCTTGACCACTCCTGCTCTAGCGTTTTCACTTTGCAGAATGTTTGATTGATCACGGGCAATTGGTAAAACATTCTGCTTTGAACAGGTTCAACTAAAAGCTAAAGCATAATATTTTTTAAGCAGTTTCGCTGATTTGCACTGACGCATTTCTTTGACTTACACATCAAAATCTTCATTAACCTGAAAATTGTTAGTGCTGCTTTCGGAATTGGGGGGGGGGCAATTGCCCCCATTGCCCCCCTTGGCTACTCGCCTGCTTAGGGGTGTG
>JGI24021J15306_10009664_pt1 | contig 11934 bp, 5 predicted proteins | sample Ectturendosymbi1_FD_15306 | JGI IMG/M metagenome (IMG submission 15306)
AACCCGCACCCCCCAGGCAAAAATTTTTTTTTCGAGTGCAATCTACTAGACTGGCTGATCCGTTTGAGCTGCTGAACAGCTCTCTAGCGCATTCGGCGGAGGTGCTAGGGCGTTGGTAAGGCAACTGAAAATTGCTGTTTTTTAGGCCGAAATCAAAGTACGAATATAACGTAGGCCGGCTCTATACGTGTTAAGCTTTTATATAATTGTGGCAGGTCCAAGATAATTTGAAGAATGCTTGCAAATTTAATGAAGGGTATTTGCAGATCATTCCAACATTGCATTTTGTGCCACTGACATTTGATTTAACTTTAGAAAAAAAATTTTCAAGAGGATTAGAAAAAAAGTGACAATTTAGGTAAAGTGACGAATTATGCAAACAGGTGAAAACTATCATAGAAGCTCATATATTTTATCATAGTAACTCATATACATAGTGCTTTTATTTGCAGTAACATACAAGTTTATGATGTTATGGTTGAATACAACAATTCCTTTACACTAACTAGACACCATTTAATCTAATATCTTTCAAATCTTTAATAAACTTTAAAGACTTTCTGCGTTCTCTTAATCAGGAGTGGTGTCGTGCTTCACACCTCATGTATCAATTCGATAAACAAGTTGCAAGGAGCAACAATTCTCAGATAAAGATCCTTAATTTGTTTGAATTCCCACATGTACTAGCTGCATAGACATCAAAAGCAAAACTGCAAATGATGTATTAGCCAAACAAAATGCTTCTAAGGGATAAAAAGAGGTGACGATTTGACAAATCAAAAGATGGTGAATTAGGTGAATAGAGAAGTGTACACAAAAGATAAGGATTCTGCAACGAATTGGCGAATTAGACAAATTCTACTTTAGTTCAGAATCTTGTCTCACAATAAATTATAGTTTTGTGTTTAAAACTAGAACACTTTGCTAGTTAGGGTGTTGTGTATTTTATGCAGCACTTCGATTTTAATTTGGTTTCAGATATTGCTATCAAATTAGGGAAGACATTTACACATAAAAGTGTTACTTTTGTGTTGATTTTTGGCTAGATTGTATAAATGAAGGTTAGAAGGCTTTTATGCCATTGTCAGAATTGATTTCTAAAGGAATTACTCATTTAGATAGTTATTGTGGATATGAGCTTTAGCAAACTGTGAAAAAAAGGTTTTATTAAATGTTGTACAAGTGATTTTTTTAGTTTATATCTTATAAAAAGGAATCTAACAGTTAAATATAAAAATTGTCACTAAAAAATAAAAACTGCTTTGATTATAGATAATGTTTAGTTTGCTGTATTATTCTCTGCCTCATAACCTCTGTAGCCACTTCTCTCACCCATGTGCATGCCTCACTTGTTCATGTGTACAGACAACTCTACTTATTGCTTGTTCACTATCCTCTGTGTTATATAAAGGCAGGGTATATTTTGCCATTAGAATTAGTCACATGTCAAGGATGATCCACTTGGATTAGCGTATCGTCCTTGTCACATGATGTAAAACTGAAACCCTAAACATTAGCCTTAAACCTAAACCTTAATGCAAACATTAAACTATAAAACCAAAATGTAAACCTTGAAAGTTTTCAAAACTTAAAAAAAGTAAAAAACTGTAACCTCTACTAGCAAAGCGATACCACCAATGGTGATAGCCGAACCGACAACCACTTGCACAGAAGGCATAGACACTTCCTCTCAACTAGGTTAACTCTGCAATTCAGCGTCATATCTGGACAAAAGGGGATATGGTTCGAAGAGGTTTGAATAGCAAAATATTTCTTGCAGAGTTCTTGTCACTGTTGGCAAAATAAATGCTACCTTATGTAAATGATTGTTACGTATAGAATTTATCATATGTATATCCTTGCTCCTGATTGCTTTTTGTTTTCATATGTTGTTCACCTGGCAACTCCTGTGTTGCGGTTACTAATGCCTTATACTAGGGGTGCAACCATGCAGCACTGCTCTGCCACATTTACATTTATAATCAGATTGGTCCACAGCAGCATATATCAAGCTCTGCTAGTTAGAAACTCACTGACCACCATGGAAGATTGACAATAACTTTTGAATACCACAATGCTTGCTTGTAGAGCAAAGGGCCACAAAACGTCAGCTTCCTGGCCACGAGTGGCACACCCTTGCCCTGTATTATATCTCTCATGGGATATGCACTGTTCATGACAGCAATTTCTCTATGTTGTGTTCTTGCATTATTCTCTTTTTTCATTTAACGTTTTCACTTTTTTCTTGGTGCCTATTTATATTGCTTAAGGCAAAAGCTGTGCTGAGGTTAGCAAATTGTGAACATTGTTTTGTGTCCAATAAGTAAATTGCCAACTATACTTTAAACATTTATAGCCATTTGGGTGGGTAAAACCAAATGTCAAAAAACAAGCATTCAATTAAAGGGAAATAACCATATCAAAAAGAAACCACAGCAGTTTAGTCTCAAAGATTGATTGACAGCATAGTACTTGATAAAATGTAGATCATCTTTTTGAATTGTAATGAAAGCATCCTTTTTCGTTTTTTCAAAAATGCATCTTTGCATTGTTAGTCCACAAATATTTCTAATGCAGAAGCATAGCATCTTTTGGTGTACCAATTAAATACGGAAGTGTCTTGGGATGGACATTTCAGAATAGTTTACTATTCCAGAATTGCTAAATCAAATCCTATTCTGTTCTTTTCCTATACTTGAATGTCACCAACTCAAAAACCAAGAAAGCCCCACACAACACCCATTCTTTATCTACGCTGTTAATCAACATAAAATAATTTATTATACACAAACAACACATCTTCGCAACATTGCACCACAAGTTTAATGCAGTGGTGCATCTAGCTTGGTAAATAGGCGCTCTCATGGAAGGACAGTGTTTGATAATACTTTTCAGAATAAAACTAGATTTTCTGTATGTGTCCTTCAGATCCAGTCAAGCTTGGCTAGTAGCCTAGTGCAACTACTCATTTAAATAGTGCTATTGGTTGCCTTGTGGAAACACTCAAGGAAAGGTTTCCAGGTTGTATTTGGTAACAGCATATTTATTACATTACAATCACTTTTTGTATCTATGAATGTCGTGCTAAAGAGATATGTAGCTTGTTGAACATTCAGCGAACCTTTGCCATACAGCAAGGAATTATATTTATCTGTATGTTTGTACATACACTTATAGAATTAATGCTGACAATCAGCTCCACAACTGCATCTCTGTAGAAATCGTTAAGGATGTTTGTGCAATCACTGCAGAGAAGAACAATTGAGTTAAATTTCTCTGATGATTTTGCATCATGATGTAAAATGAATTACAAGAAAGAAGTATAAGACTTATAAAGACTTGCATGTCAAACAATGTTGTCAACTGTTCATTCCAATAAAGCTGTTTACAAAATACAATGCTTAACTGGTATTTTGTTCACACAATGCGGTGACATTTTCAGAGGCGAGCTGTTGCGTCTTTCAATATGAGAAATTCATCGTAAAAATGCAGTTTCAGTGGAAACGAACCTGTGTTGCTTGGCATGACATTGATGTAGGCCTTCTTTGTTGTATCATAACCTAGCAAACCTAAACAGCAGATAAAGTTTAGGTCTTACCTGCAAAACAAAACGATTGCTGTTGCAGACTGTCTTCTCACCATGAAGCAAAATATTATGAAATGGTTCTGCTTTATACCTGACACAAAACTGAATACAGTTTTTTAGTCCTTTGAAAGTGAAAATCAGATGTGGTTGTTTAGACGCTACTATTAAATATGTGTGGATTAGTGTCTTTTTAATTTGCAGGACCAAAAAAACATTTGTCGTTGAAATACTGGGTATTGTTTTTTGTTGTAAGATAACCATGTCAATAAGAGCAGAGACATTGGTAAAGCATGTTGGTGGATGTCATTGTGGTGCCATACGCTTTGAAGTGTTTGCACCATCAAAACTGCATGTGTATGATTGCAAGTAAGTGAAGCTATTGTTACCACATGCTCCATTAATGCCAACATGCACTTTATTATTTAACTTTTAATTCATATACATTGTTTTTTATGCAAAGAACTGAATAATAGTTAGCTGTGCTTGCAATTTTTTAAAATTTCATTTTACTGATTTAGCTTTTCCTCATTTACTGTTTTAATGAAGATTTGTGAAATTTGCTGTTGCAATGTAGCCTCCTAAATTTGGATTTTTTTACATAATTATCAAGGAACAATAACAGATATGAATTATACTAAACTTTTCTCAGTAGTTGAAAGTAAAGGGTTATAAGTGTAACGGAGTAATCACGTGCTTCACTTTGTTTGTCGCTGGTAATATTTGTTGTTTGTGATGCTTGATGCATTTCTGAATATTCCTGAAAAATTAGTATGAATATTGAAACAAGTTGCATAAGTTTAAGCAGTTTGATTTTGTTATTTCAACTTAACATGCATTTAATACCTCATTAGCTGCTATTTTCATGCCATTTTGGAACTCCATAACTCACCAGTCGATTGTGCTATAGAGCTGTTCAAACTCTTAAAAGATGACAAGTCTTCTAGTTCGCAATGAAAACAAATTAGGTTTCGGGTTTTTTGTAGGTGATGTCATAAGTGGGGTAGGTTTTTGGCTCATATTACCTGACCCTGGGCCCAACTGCAAGGTGGAAGTATTTTGCTGAAGTTTTATTGGAAACCAAGTTAGAATTTGAGTCTTTCGATTGACTTTCTAGTGTTTCTGGTTGAAAATAATTGTCTAATTAGGGGATTAATAAATTATTTTATTGTTTCTAGGCCATAATTTTTGAACGCAGAACCGAAGGAAGTCGATTTGCTAAGACATTTCCATCATTTCACTCATTGAGAGATTTCAATCATTTTATTCACTGAGACATTTTTGTTGCTTTTTCGCTGAGAGATTTCAGTCATTTTTTTCACTGAGACATTTTGGTCATTTTTATCATTAAGGCATTTCGGTCATTTTATCGCTGAGACATTTCAGTCTTTTTGTCGCTGAGACATTTCAGTCAATGTGACTTTTGAGTCATTTGTCCCATGGTAGTATTAAAACTTGACGTAACAATATTCACTAGTCTATATTTTCAGACATTGTGACTTAATTGAATTATTTTTTATCAATCATTTAACACTTTGGTGTCTGGCCAAAAAAGAGGATCTTCGAAAAAAAAACACCGAAACGTACGTGGCTTTGCACAGGAATTACTCCGCTCCTGTTTGGGCTACAGACCTGGTCGAAGTGTCAAAAGACGCAGCAAGTTTTCTAGTCTGCACTTGAAAAAAAAGTTTTGGGTTGGGGGTGCGGATTTTTCGTCAGTGACGTCATAAGTCGAGGACTAGGCCACCTTGACCCACTTTACCTGGCCCCGGGTGCCAACCGCTAGATGGTAGTATTTCGCTGAAGTTTTCATTGAAAACTAAGCTACAATCTAAGTTTTTTGATACTTTGGATGACTTGCTGGGGTTTCGGGTTCAAAAGTTATGATCTGAACCAGTAAAAATATTTGACTAATTAACTAATTAGATAATTAATTAATTTGTTTATTTTAGATCATAACTTTTGAACCAGAAGCGCTAGAAAGTCGATCAAAGGCTCAAAAGACTCGGACTTTGGCCTAGTGGTTGGGCCTTAGGCCAGGAAACATGAGCCAAAATGACCCCAAAACTACTTCACTTATGACGTCACTCACAAAAAATCCTCACCCCCTGAACCAAAAAATTTTTTTTCAAGTGCAATCGAGAAGACTGGCCGATCCGTTTGAGCCACTGAACAGCTCTCTAGCGTAATCGGCAGAGGAGCTATGGCGTTGGTAAGCAACCGAAAACTGCTGTTTTTAGGCTGAAATCTAGGTACGAATATATCGTAAGCCGGCTCTCAAAGTGTTGAAAACATTTGGTCTATTACTACAAAGTGACTGAAAAAAACTAGGTTTGTGCTACTCTGTACATTCAAACTTGTGACACTCTACCAGTTCTGAGTCTGTAAAGGCTAGTGATTTCAGTCCAAATGTCATTTTTTCAGTTATTTGACATAGAATCTGTGTTCTAACAAAGCTACATGTGATAAAATTTTAATTGCTTTTAACTTGTGTTGTCAAAAGGATTCACAGCTTCTATACTAAAATAAGTGGAAACCTACAAGAATGCTGATTAAATGTGTCATAAAAATCACACAAAGCTTCAAAACTGCATAATATGATTGTTTTACTTGATTTTTTTGATTTTAATTGCTTGATTTAAATTATTACTGATTTAAATCAATCAACCTTGATCTCAATGAAATTTGCTACCCTCTGTGAAGTCCGGTTATCCAGGCTTGCCATCAGAGCACCTTCATTGATAGCCAAGTGCATGAGTCATAGACAAACTCTGTCATCATTGTGTATGTGATTTTATGCCATGTTCATATGTACTTACATGTTTGTGGATATATCTTGTATTTGTGTTTATGCTTGATTAATCAGGCAGTGACTCCATTGTCAGCAATGACGAGATGGTCCATAGTAGTAGCAACTGAATAAAATAGACTTGCAATTGTCAGCCAGTTTTCAGTAAGGTTTGATCCCAGGTTTTTTTTGGTCATAGACCGAAATGTTTTTGAATTGACGAGAAAACAATTAAGTTGTTTTGGTCAGAATGTCTGAAAATATAGGCTAATGAACACTGTTATGGTAGGTTTTGATACAGCTGTGATACAAATGACCAAGATGTCTCAGAGACCAAAATTTCTCAGCAAAATCATGACCAAAATGTCTCAGCAAAAAATAACATGTTTGACTATGTGTAGTAGATTATTTTCCTGGAGTTCATTCATTCATGTAGAACCAGAGAACACAAATTATCAAGGAACAACAGGTTCCCACACAATATTGAAAAGGCATTGAACTTGGCCAAAATGTGCATAAAATATTGAAAAAGCATGGAAATTCTAAATTCAGCCATTTGTTTATTCAGATTTTGTTCTTTACCACTAGTAACAGTTCTGCAAATGCTTTTGCAATGTGTTCCATGAATAAAATTTTCAAAAAAACGAAGCTGTGTGATGTTATTAAAGTCTTTGAATTTGGCATTGAAAAAGTATGGAAAATTTTTTTGAAAATATGTGGGAACCTGGAACATATTTCCTATCTAATTCAATGTATTTTCTGTACTCTGGAGCATTGTCTGATTCTAACAAAGAAATTCTTGAGTCAATTATACAAACACATCAAATTATGGTATTCAAAAATCTAACCAGGATGACATCACAAGGTGTTTTCAGCTAGTATGGGGCTTTATCATAGAAAGTGTTTCAGATATCCAAAAAGAAAAAACACAAATCAGTATCTCTCACTGAAAGTTCAAGCATGAGCTTTACCAGGGAAAGACATTGCTAGGAAACAAAAGCTCATTCACGTGGTTCAGTATTGTACATTTAAATAATCTTCTAATCTTCTGGTAAATCGTGAGATTGTTTTTGAAAAATCCAAGCAACTTGGTGAAAGTTTGGGAGTTGAGTGGTTCTCCTATTCTAATGGCTGGTTAACTAATTTAAAGAAGATAGGAATCTTTCTGCAGCTTTATCACGGTGAATTGGTTATAAAGCAAACTTCACTATTTTCTAGATGGTTACAAACTTAAATGAAGCATCCACGAGACAAACAAAATGCTAAGTTCTTCCATTGTCTAATATATTCGCATACATTTTCCTCACCTAATGTGACAGCTTATCTTCAGTCAAAAACTGCGTGGAATTTTCAGAATTTCAAACCTTGTCAAAAAAGCATTTTTAGAAGCAAGCAGTTTTGACAAGCCAATGGTGCATACTATCAAGAAAAGACTCTATCTGACTAATGAAATGTGGAACGACGTTGAAGCTGAAATCAGTGATATTTAACACATAACATCTATATCAAAGACACAACAAATGTCAGTCAGGGAACACGGCATGAGATTGACAGCAGTGAGGAAACTGCTAAATGCTTATTTAATGATAAAAGATTGTTTGTTCACAGAGAAAATAACAAACAGGATCAGTGCAAATGAGGACGAAATCAAAATTCTACAACATCCAATTCAAATGAGAAAAGCAACTGCAGCTTTACAAACACTGATCATGGAGCAACAACCCAGTTTACCACATGTTGGTGAACAAATAGTTAGTGCTTGGGTTATTCAAAATGACATTGAATCATCATCAACTTTCAGTGGAAGGAGTGCTCAACAAAGACATGGTGACTATAGGTAAATACCTCCAGACAAAGAAGCTGAAGCTCAGCACTACAAAGATGGTGTCGACAGTCTTCCATCTCAACAGCTAGGAAGGTAAATGTGAGCTGAAAGTCTACTTCAATGATGAAACCTGCCCTCTTGCTCCAAGCCCAAATACCTTAGAGTAGCATTGGACAGGACACTCACATATCACTGACACCTCGAGTCACTTTGCAAAAAACTGACATCACGCTTCGCACTCTTGAAGTGGTTTGCGGGCTGGGTGCTGGAGCAACAACACTGCAAACAGCCACATTAGTCCTGGTCCATCCAACAGCAGAGTACTGCGCTCCTGCTTGGTGACGTAGTGTTCACACCCACCTTATCAACCCTGTTATCAAATACGCTTTGCAAACTGTGACTAGATGCCTGCATCCTTCGCCAGCAGACAATCTTTCTGTCCTCACAGGCATCCAACCTGCTGAGCTTTGTCGCGAAGGAGATACACTGTCTTTAACATACCGTGGTGTGGAGCCTGGACATCTACTCCACTCAGCTCCCGCCTGTTCACGAAGTGGGAATGCACCGAATCTCAAATCAAGACACACATTTGTACCTGCTGCACAACAATTCATCAGTTTATCTGAGGACAACAGAAGTGCGGTGCTCTAGACGGATCGCCGATGAAATGCTGAGTGGAGAACATTAGGAGAGTCATTTTTGTATTAGTTCTGTTATTCCAAAAACCTCAGATATCCGAGATAAAACACGAAGAACAAAATAGTAGTCCAACAAAACTATATTTGGTTTAATGGTGAGGTATAACATGATGAAGTAGACCTGAAATGACTGAGCATATGACACAGAATGTTGGTTCAAGCAAGGTCAAATGTGAAACAGCAAATGCAGTTGAACTCTTATGACCTATTTATCACAGACTTTCATGCAGAAATTTTATTCTAATGTATTGCAAAACATATGAGATAACAAAAAGTTGCCACTTTGCACATTAAGTGTAATTGTTTTTCTTTATTAGTTGCAGCATTTGTTATGTGAAAAGCAATATCCATTTTATTGTTCCTGGATCAAGATTCAAGCTGGTTAAAGGATCTGATAATCTAACTGCTTATACGTTCAACACACATCAAGCAAAGCACTTATTTTGCAGTACTTGTGGGGTCCAAAGTTTTTATGTTCCAAGATCTAACCCTGATGGTTATGGTATGACATGCTTGTTTACATTGTACTATGTTATAAATGTGTAGGAATTGTCTTGTTTTATTAGGTGCTGTGTTATTACATCATATCAGGTGCAAAGCTTTTTTCATGCACTTGTTTTCATGGATTACCCTTTTTCTGTTAAAATCAATTTGTTTTAATTATTTTATTGGGTGAGTTTGTTTGAGATGTTTTTTATTTTTACCTGTTTCTTTGATCATACTTCTTTGAGATAAAACTTCGTGTGTTTTAATAATATTATCCATCACGATATGCAGTTGCTAGTCATGTGATAAATAAATTCATTGTAATCTACAAATCCTTCAAGTTGCATTGTGGCAGGATATGTTTATGGTGCACACTACGTTTCATAAAAATTCTACATTTTCACAAATCTATTTACCCTTGTTTCGTTGAGCTGTATATTGAACTCATGGTGTGTTAACTAAGTTATGTTATACATGGTGTGAATAAGAGATCAATACTGCTCTTTTTCACATTATTTCATTTGAAATACAACTGCAAGGACATTGTGTTTTTACACGCAGAGGTAATATAAATATATCTATATGTAACACATATCATACGGTATATAGTTGGTTATAATTAACATGTTGGGAGCCTGTGTGCGCATATATCATAGTTTGAAATCACACATTTAGCTGCTAATTTTGCGCCACTTTACAGCTCATAACTCGCCAGTTGATTGCGCTAGAGAGCTATCCAAACCCTTAAGAGACACAGCAATCATCTAGTTTACAATGAAAAAAATATGGGTTTCAGGTTTTTTGTGGGTGACNTCATAAATGGGGTAGGTTTAAGCTTTTTGTTTGAGGTTATTGGGCCCAGGGCCCCAACTGCAAGGTAGAAGTATTTTGCTCAATATTTTAGTGGAAACTCGACTAAAATCCAAACCTTTTGAGCCTTTGATTGGCTTTCTAAGGTTTCTGGTTCAAAAGTTATTGAAAAATTGCAGATTTTTGTAAAATTATCAATTTTATGTTTTTTTGGCCATGACTTTTGAACCAAGAACGCTAGTAAGCCAATACAAGGATCAAACACTGTTAGCCTAGTTTCCACTANACACTTCAGGGAAATACTTCCCTCTTGCGGGTGGGTACCAGGGCCCAACAACCTCAGCCAAAATGGCCTAAATCTACCCCAGTTATGACATCGCCCATAAAAAACCCACATCCTAACCTTTTTTTCATTGCAAACAAGAAGACTCGCCAAGTCTTTTGAGGGTTTGAATGGTTCTGTAGCACAATCAAATGACAAGTTACAGAGTTACAAAGACTTGGCCAACATGGGCGAATTATACCTTTTGAAGCAAAAGTTGGCTGGTTCCAAATGTGTGGAGTAAAAAAATAAAAGTTGGTAATATTTTTGTTAACAGTTGGCTTTCAATAAAATCTGTTGGTTACCAGAGAGGTTATCACAGTTAACTCAGATTGTCGTGAAATTTGCAGACACAGCAAACACCGCCACCACGTCCCACTAATAGCTGCAGCCAAAGTGCTAAGTTGTTGATAACATCAAATGATGCCACTGATAGTCATGAGCACATGAAATGTGGCTGAAGTCACCATATTCATGTCAATCAAGTTCACATTTGTCACCAGTAAAACGCTGATCCATGGCATCTGGTTTTTGGTTGCTTTCACCAAACATGTAGAAGATCTTCATGGCACATCGATGAATGTGTTAAATAGTGCTAGATTTTGTGCAACCTTGAAAGCAGGGTGTCGAAGTCGTAATGAGTCGGAGGTTTTTGGGTGGAGTCGGGGTCAGATTCCTAACAACACCAGGAGTCGGAGTTGGATTTTTTTTGTCCGACTGCGGATGTCCAATTTGATCATTTTATATCACACTCCTAAATGGGGAATTCCTGTTGATATGGTAAAATTTCTTTTGAAACTTTCGTTGAAATAGAGATTTTTTGCTGTACACCATGATTTCCATTGATTTTAGCAGCCTAATTTCATTATCTTTATGTTAAGGAGTTGAAGTCAGAAATTTTGGAAAGGTCGGAGTTGGAAATTTTAGGAAGTCGGAGTCAGACATTTTACCTTAGACTCAACAACCCTGCTTGAAAGTAGTGTGATAAAAATGTAAAAAAGATTAATGGAAGCAAGCAGTTTGTCAGTAATTGTTGCATGCAATCAATCAAGTGTCTTTATAGAAAGTAGTAATGCACAGTGCAAAAGTATTGTTGAGATTTATTGGTTACTGCTCCAGTCCTCAAAACTCCTTCATATTAACCTTGATATGATTAACACTTTTAGAGCCGCCTGGTTTTGGCGATTTTCGCAAAAAAAACAGCGGTTTTCGGTTGCCTTACCAACGCCTTAGCTCCGCCCATTGTGCTAGAGAGCTGTTCAGCGGCTCAAACGGATCGGCCAGTCTGGTAGATTGCACTCGAAAAAAATTTTTTGCTTGGGGGGTGCAGTTTTTTGTGAGTGACGTCATAAGTGAAGGACTTTTTGGCCACCTTGGCCCACTTTGCCTGGCCCTGGGCGCCAACCGTTAGGTGGTAGTATT
>JGI24021J15306_10009668_pt1 | contig 11933 bp, 5 predicted proteins | sample Ectturendosymbi1_FD_15306 | JGI IMG/M metagenome (IMG submission 15306)
CAGGTAGAGTGAATCAGAGCCAGCCGATAGGCAATGTGGGTTTCGTAGAAATATCCTTTCTTCAACGGTGATCGTAACATTTGCAGTCATAGAAAAAGCCATTTCAACAAGAAAAGCTTGCAAAAGGTGTTGCTCTCATTTTGATGAAATTGAGGCATGTTCCTTAGTCTGAAAACCTAACGCAAGTGCAAACGATATGTTTCGGTGTGATGTGGTGAAGGCTTCTATTAAAAAGGGTGTTAATCGAAACAGTTGAACAGCTTGACAATGGTTGTACTGAATAAAGTTTTTCAGCCCAATTACCGCAGAACGTGAGAGGTTGTAACCAGCGTTGCCACTGCTGNTTTTTTTCACTTCATCTGGGGTTTTTCTGTTTCATCTGGGGTTCTGCNTTTTTTATTGAAAATCTGGGGATTTTTTNACTCTGGTCAAAAAATGTATGTTGTATTACTGTATTTTCCATTCAAGAACAGTAGNTTCACAGGGGCAATAAATGTGCAGAGTCAGTAGACAGTTTAGTTGAGTAGGGCTAGGCTTAACCAAATTGTTTGAAATCTAATGTTTCACAGATTGAGCACTGACTAGGCATAGGTCAGCACTCTAACCCATCGCTGATGTGTGAAGAGCTGCTTGTGCATCATTTTGGAATGTTTTTTGGTTTGGAGATGCTGTGGTTGAGAATCCTTTCATTGTTGTACAGGCGCATTGTCATAGGTATGAATGTAAAATTTTGAATGTTAAAGTAGCTAAATGCAATGAATGCAATGATTAGGGTGAAAAGAAAACTGTAAGACCTTGAGTGTATCATGTACATGTTTCAATATGCGCGTTTGAGTAAAATTAAAAGAAAATAGTAAACGCTTTTTAGAAAAGGTCTAACTAGCTTTTTATGTTACTTCATAGATTGGATTTGCTGCTAGCCTATTTGTAAATTGTCAGTATGTTTAAAAATACACTTGAACTTGTTTAATATTTGATGCAAGTAATGCATATTACCTCAATTTTTATGTGCAAGTACCAGTAGCATGCATTTCAAGTTTGGTTTTGACTTATTTTTAACATTTTATATGTCTGGGGCTTTTTATTATTTTCTGTTTTTTTTTTCAAGGTAAATCTGGGGTTTCTCTTCACAACAGAGTGGCAACACTGGTTGTAACCACTGCTGAACATTAAAAAGGCCTATCCCACCTGAACGCTTTCGTGATACAATTTTCCAAATAGACGTAAGCTGGTAACGAACGAAAGCAAGTAATAGCACTATGCACGTGAAATTTGATAGAGCCTAACAGCTAGAACAAGTTTGCAGGTCACGATGAAGGTTGCAAGCCAGTGTTCAACCAGAGCCGGTTTTAAACTTATTTCACCTATTTTATCAAAATGGTTCCCACACCTATAGAGGGCTCCACGCAAGTGCCGACAGAGTTAACATTTGAATATTTTTATATATTCTAAGAGTTTTAAACCCAGGGTTGCCGGAGAGCCGGTGTATGACGGTGGCATTTCCTCCCTGCCTTTTCATAAGGGGGGCAACTTGGAAGGTAATTTCGTGGTTTACCAAGATCGAACTGAAACATATGTATTGCAGTTATTCGCACACCCAGGAACTTCCGATGGTTTTCTATAATTTCTGGTATTATTTTTGGGGTCAACGTCGTTGCTGAACAGAAACAAGCATAATTGGTAACGATTTTCTTTTTCTAAATTTATATTGCCCTCAACTTTTGTACTACCTTCCCCTGCCCTACCGCTGTTCCGGCGTCCCTGAATGAAGTCACGTGAAGTAAACAATGAAACGTTTTTTACGCCACATGAGATCATATCATCAAATTTATTAATTATACCAGCTTTATGCAGTACATATACTTTTTGTAATTAAAGATGGGGACACTACGCGAANTATTAGCATATAGCAGTGGTTNCCAAACTGTGGTACGCGTGCCACGAGTGGTACGAGAAGGCCTTCAAGGTGGTNCGCGAGACCCTTCTGTTCTTCTATAAAAAAAGAAGACATTTTATTTTTCCTTATCGCGTNTTGTTAATAAATTCCTGCATTTTTGTGTACTTCCCTTATTAGTTTCGAAAAATGGCCATAATAATTTCTCACAGCCGTTTTGTTCATGCAGCATTTGTGTCAAGTCTGGTTTGCCAAACTTTTGATCGAATGATATTGGGTAAACTTAGTTTTCCTGGAACAAGATGTTTTCAAGGTGGTACGTCGTGAAAATATAGGGCCCACAAATGGTACGCGATCAGAAAAAGTTTGGGAACTGCTGACATACAGAAATGTTTAAATATGCAAAGTAGGTATGCGGCCATGACACCCCTTAACCTTTCTGTTTGCTCCCCTGGAATGAGCAAACCATTAAAGTTAAGTGGTGGGCTTAGCGGAGATGAAAACCAACAGGGAAGAAAATTTGACAAAACATGCCGGTTCTATACATGCATATGCAAAGAAAGAAGAAAAAAATCGGAAAAGCAGTTATGAGGAAGGTGGCAACAAACAGAAAAAGCAAGACTCATAATCGAAAATGAGAAAAAAGACCCATTTCAGTTTGTGTGTGTTTAATTGTGATCTTCACGATAAGCACGAAACATTGGCGTCGGAAGGATTTTTTTCCACGGGGGACAGTAGGGGATTTTCCCAAAATTTTTTCCAGGGGGGCCAAATATGGTGAAATTTGTTTTTTACCCCTCGAAATTGAAAAATTAACGTTTTTTGCTAATAATTTCAAAATCCAGGGGGGCTAAGCCCCCCTTCCCCCTTCTGACGCCCATGGCACGACACATACTCTTGTTTCATTTAGAATTCTTGCAATCACTGCAATGAATGAAAAAATTCAGGCTTGCATTGCACCTTCAAGTGCAAATTTTATGGGTGAAAAGGGCGGCAATTTCATGTTGGGCCCCAGGTGACACTTAGCCTCGTTACGCCGCTGACTGGCGCTAGTAAGAAAAATGTTCCGTCAATAAAGGGTAGGACATTGTTGTGGAGCGCAGATAAAATGCTGAACAAGTTTGGCAACGTTCCATAATTAGAAGAAATTCATTGCTCGTTGAGACCAGATAGTTGTTTGCTAACAATGAAATTTATAAGCCGTTTCAACAATTCCCAAGTGAAAGCAGCATCTGGCAAAATGAACAACCTGCACAAACTCCATGACGCGGGGCTCCCAGAGGCACTGGGCCCAATGCAGCTGCATCGGTTGCAACGGCCTGGCTTGCATACAGACTACAAAAAATCTGCGTGTTGCATGCAGACATTTATCATGATTGGTACGTTCGGGTAAATGTTTGAAAAATGAAAGGCGTGGTGCTGTAACAGAAGACATACACTTTCACAGGAAAAATTTCATGACTATTTCACTGCACAAATATCATTTGGACGCGATCCAATATCAAAGCTGAAGCGAAGCAATAGCAAGTTGGCAGTTTAAACCGATGAGTGGTGTTGCGTCAAGGAAGTGTCACTAAAGCACGATGGTGTAAAAACGCAGTGAAATCAATGTCATGACAAAGAATGCTTCTCTGAGCGTTACCATCCACGCAATCACAGTGAAGTCATGTATCTTCGGCAATGTTGTTTGTATTACTTTTGTCTTTGTGAGTGATCATTTCAGAAAAANAGAACAGCAGGTCNGTTTCAAGTATATTCGATGTCTTTTCATCAAATTTACTTTTGCTATGTGGTCTTCTATGACGGANAATGCAGGTGCAACAGANGGGTTAGTGCCATCGTTTCAAAGTCCAATTTAAGGATTACATCATCTGCAACTTGCTGGTTCTGGTGCAGTTCAAAGTCCATTGNGTTCAAANTTCAAAATTTTATGCTAGTTGAGGTGTAAAAATGTTTATCNGCTTGGTAGCGCTGAAACAACAAAACTTTTGGCATGACGTGCCATATTGCTGCAAGTTGGCTTCGAAGAAGCCGCTTCTGAAGGTGCTCGATGCCCTCCAAGGTGATACATCTATTCACCATCAAAAATCTACGTGCTTGCAAATTAAATATTTTCTATTCATATTCAAATTGTAGGTAAGAAACACGTAACTCATTTTTATGCAGCTGCTGCTTGACATAATTTTAGGTGCTTTCACGGAAATACCTTCTACTGCTTCATAGCTTCTCTTTCCTAGTAACCCGTTCTATGTGTACGTTTACAGCTAGTCTTTGAAAAAGGTTGAACAATTGGGACATTTTACTGGCGGAGTGACTTTTTTCAAATGCACAGCAGCACACTCCAAGCGTCCCGTATGATACATGCGCTGGCGAACATTTTCTTACATTCTTGAAGTAAAACGTTGCTTCCTTCCACAGGAGTTGCGGTTCCATTTCAGAGTTCAAAATGCCTATTACTGGCACCAAACTCATGTTCGAAAGCCATTGAATAACGCACAAATCCAAGTTAAAGGCATAAATTAATTAATTTGCGTAAGTAACGAAAGAATCAGGAAGAAATCATTTACACGGCTAAAAGTAGCATCTGATACTTCTGGTGGCCAGCTCGTTTGTAGTTTGGAACAGCAAACCACTGCAATGTATAAAAAATTCAGGCTTGCATTGTACCTTAACTGCAGAAAGTCATTGCAACCGAATTGGAAATCTCCAACACTACATGAAAAAATATAGCATACAAAGTTTGCCTGAGATAACAAAAGCAATACTTGATGTTAAAGTTCTCTGGCACTTTGCTTCTTGCATTTGGTCAACTTCAGATAGCAAGGATGAAGCCAAGGGAATTTCAAGATTGTTGGAATATTATTTGAAAAGATTTTCTGACAAGTTCGATAGATAAACTTTGAGGCTCTCTCACGGTGCAAGTTTTTGAATACCGTATTTATTCGATTGTTAGCCGCGTTGATTCTAATCCGCACGCATACATACGATATGTGCTTTCAAATTATCCGTTGTTGAAAACTTGTGACAGCTTTCCGGACATTCTGCTTATTATACACTTGACCACGCACAGACGCCAAGTGACTTTGAAGATCGCTTTGATTATCAAAAAATCCTGCAAAAACTTGGCAAGAAAACTTTCAGCTTATCTTCCAACCATTAGGAATACCACACGTTGCAAACAACAGGGAAGCAGAACTGCATCAGTAAAGACTGTGAGTTGATCAAAACATAAATCGATGACGTAACATTATTTGATTTGGTAAAAACGCCGTAAATACCAGCAGGGCGGTAACCAGCTTGGGACACCAGGAGTGGCGAAAAGTTTTCTGAGGGGACCCAAAAATTATGAAATATATATCCAATAGTTTTGAACTGTGTCCAACACATTTTTCCAGGGGGTTAGAAAAAGTTTGCAACGGGCTTGGTGCCTGTTACTGGCCTGCAGACTGGTGACGTTACATTCAGTGTTTTTACAAATCGCTGCAGCATCACGAATTTCGGCAATGTAGTTGCTCTTTGGCGTCCGCCGCTTTCGGGGATTTTCGGAAAAAAGCGCTTAAACGCACGTGGCTTTGCGCGGGAGTACCTCCTCTCCTGTACGGGTTACGGACCTGGTCGAAGCGTCAAAAGACGCGACAAGTCTTCTAGTCTGCACTCGAAAAAATTTTTTTGCTTGGGGTGGCGTTTTTTTGTGAGTGACGTCATAAGTGGAGGAGGTTTAGGTCACCTTGGCCTACTTTGCCTGGCCCTGGGCGCCAACCCTTAGGTGGTAGTATTTTGCTGATCTTTTACTGGAAACTAGGCTACAATCCCAGTCTTTTGATACTTTGGATGACCTGCCGGGGTTTCAGGTTCAAAAGTTATGATCTAAGTTAGTAAAAATATTTGACTAACGAGCTAATTAGATAATTAATTAATTTGTTTATTTTAGATCATAACTTTTGAACCAGAAACGATAGAAAGTCGATCAAAGGCTCAAAAGATTCGGACTCGAACCTAGTTTCCAAGGAAAATTTCAGCGAAAGATTTGGCTCAGCGGTTGGGCCCTAGGCCAGGCAACATTAGCCAAAATGACCCCAAAACTACTTAACTTATGACGTCACTCACAAAAAATCCGCACCCCCTAACCCAAAAAATTTTTTTCGAGTGTAATCTACTAGACTGGCAGATCCGTTTGAGCCTTTGAACAGCTCTTTAACGCAATCGGCGGAGGAGCTAGGGCGTTGGTAAAGCAACCGAAAACTGCTGTTTTTTGTGTCGATATCGAAGTACGAATACATCGTATGCCGGCTTTCAAAATGTCTACCCCCATGTGTGATTTCCAACATTCAGGCAAATATGACGCTGAAAACTTTTATCTGAAACTTATGATGGAATCTAAATAAATGTAAAGTCTGGATAAAAGTGATGCGAAATTTTTGATCAAACACATAAAAACTGTTGAAGAGGTGAATTTGATTGCAAAAACGTGCAGTTTAATCGAAATAATTCAACCGGACTTAAAGAAAATCAGTTCAGACCAACCTGGGCATGTATGCAAAAAGTTTTTCGAACACGTTGAAACTACAGACCAAGTGGACGTTACTAGGATTTGGACAAGGTGATGCAAAATCCACCGATCAAAGGTCAACAAAGCACACCGATTAAAGTCTGCACAGCAATGACCGGAAACGTCTGATCAAACACATCAAACTTAACCCAACCAGGTAAAGATAATTCGGCAAACAAAAGTTTCTATTGGTATCAGCACGACGCGATAATCCGACCTACCCGAGTGACGGCTCGAGGCGGTTGCCTAAACGTGAAAACAATATTGCACAAACGAAATTTTTTTCATACAATTACAAAAAGATCTTCCCAAAAATGTATGGGTAAGTGTCTGGGGACCAGTAGTAGAAAACACATCTGATCTACGCGATTTACCTGTTCCTTCTATTTCTCGCAAAATCTTCACCGAAAACTGCACAAATAACTTCTACATCAATTTTAGTTACTTCATATTTTACTATCAGTTACAGGCTTAATGAAGTACTTTTCCGCCCATGTTAAATACAAACACACGGTAAGTCCCTGGAAATCGTTAAACCTCTGGTCCATTTGCAGGTCTGTCTTTATGCAGTCAAATTTTTTAAGGACCTTTCTTCACTTCTATCCATGTCTTGTGAAATATGATTTGTTTTTTAAAGGAGAAAACTGTGATGCTTGCCTGTATCTTCCTTTGGTCAAGTGCTCATGTGAATTGCAATGGAGCAACTGTTATGCTTCCGAAGCGAAGCATCAGCAAAATGTCAGTTTAAACTGATGAGTGGTGTTGCGTCAGAAATGTGTCACTGAAGCACCATGGTGCAAAAACACAGCGCAATCAACGTCATGACAAAAAATGCTTCTCTGAGCGTTACCGTCCTAGCAATCATAGTGCAGTCACGTATCTTTGGCAATGTTGCTTGTATTACTTTTATTTCTGTGTTATTATTTTTGAAACAAAGGACAGAAGGTCTATTTCAAGTCTTTTCAATGCGTTTTCATCAAATTGACTTTTGCTATGTGGTTTTCTATGACGGATAATGCACGTGCACCATGCGTGTCAATGTCTTTCGTCTGAAAGTCCGGTTTGAGGGTTCCATCATCAGCAAATGGCTGGTTCTGGGTGCAGTTCAAAGTCCATTCCGTTCAAAGCTCAAAATTTTATTTGAAAGCGATATGGTTGTTAGTTTTCCTACTTTGTCTCGTCGGGCTTACTATGCTTGGGTTTAATTGTTCCACCTTCCTTTTTGGTTCAGCTTATTCTGTTATTAGCACAGGCTTTGTTTGCGTGTGTGCTTTGTGATATCATGTTGAGTGAGACGCTGCTTAATGTAGTACTGTAGATCGGCGACTATTGTCGTCTCAACGGTGGTTGCGAAATTTTTTGTCAGTTGCTGCAATTTTTTGTCAGTTGCAATTGGGTAGTTGCTTGCTTCATTTTTGTTTTCTTTCCCACTGCTTATGGTTGTTTCCCTTTGCTCGGAAAAAATATTGCTTGACGCCGCAGGCAACAAAAGTATCCCAACACCATCTGTCTTGTCTTCAACATCGATCAATTCGCACAAAGTAACAACATAAATTTTGTTTGATATTTGACTCCAGTTCGCGGAAATAGCTGATTTTTGCCTCACGCTAACAATCGACTGAAGTGCCATCCAACAAAGCCAAGCAATGAAATTAACAAGCACAGATTGTCGTCATACTCATTTCTGCTGCGTTCAATCATGACGTGCAGTCCCCGGTCATTAAGAATAAGATGAAGTCTGCCTATTTTACCCCACCGCCAGTATGGACGTCATGAAAATATGATGTTTGCAATTATGACCAGACCACATGTTGCAACATTCGTTCGATTCTCTCTCTCCTCTGTCTCTCTCATATCGAAATCGCAAATACTTTCGAAGAAACGACGCAGATTGTCTGCATTAGAAATCAATATAGCAAGATCCTAAATCCCCAGGTTCCCACAAAATAACCAACTTGGCCAGTCTCTATAATTTTTAACACAACCGCAAAGGAATAGTTGACCTTTGAAGCACGTTGTTTCGTTGCTCGTAATATCAGAGCACACTAAATCCACGAATTTTATCAAACACATAAAAACTGATGAAGAGGTGAATTTGATCGGAAAAACGTGCAGTTTAATCGGAATAATCCAACCGGACTTGAAGAAAATCGGTTCAGACCCACCTGGGCACGCATGCGAAAAATTTGTTCGAACACATTGGAACTACACACCAAGTGCACATTAGTAACATTTGGACAAGGTGATACAAAATCCACCGATCAAAGGTCAGGAATGGAGACAGATTAAAGTCTGCACAGCAGTGACCGGGAACGTCTGATCAAACACATCAAACTTAACCCGACGAGGTAAAGATACTGTAATTAGGCAAACAAAAGGTTCTATCGGTATCAGCACGACGCGATAATCCGACCTTCCCGAGTGACGGCTCTAGGCGGTTGCCCAAACGTGTAAACAATATTGCAGAAAGCAAAAAATGTTCATACATTTACAAAAAGATTTTCTCAAAAAATATATGGGTCAGCGTCTGGAGTCTAGTAGTGGAAACCCTGCCTCATCTCTGCGATTTACTTGTTGTTTCTATTTCTCGCAAAATCTTCACCGAAAACTCCACCAATTGCTATTACACCATTTTAAATTAGTTCACATTTTTCTGTCTTATAGATTTCATGAAGTACTTTTCTGTTTGTGTTAAATACACACACACGGTAAGTCACTGGAAATCGTTAACCCACTGGTCCATTTGCAGGTCTGTCTTTATGCAGTCATAATTAGGACCTTTCTTCAATGCTATCCGCGGTTAGTGAAAGATGAGTTGTTTTTTAAATCAGAAAACTGTGTTGCTTGCCTGCATCTTCCTGTGGTCAAGTGCTCATGTGGATTGCCATGAAGCAACTGGTAAGCTTCCATTTGGTAATGGCTTTTACACAAACTTAATGAACAATGCAATTTCGTATTTTCTATGCACCTTTCCTCGAGCAACTTTCACTTAACATTCACAAACAAGAAAGTGAAAATTTTATTTTATTTTGTAAAGATGTAAGAGATGATGTGGCTAGCTATGGTTAAAACAGAAATCACTTTCTTGCAATGCTTTAAAAGATTAATGTGATACCAAGTTTCTCATGGTGTTTATCGCTTTGGCAATGTAAAGAAATATGTCAGCATATACTGTGTCTAGAAGATCAGTTTCTGCAACAATGGCGGTAATGCAGGCTATGAATATTAAATAAATATTACCATGACTGTTTGAGAATAGAACTAGCAGTCGAATTTCATTAATTCAGACCTTCGCTCACTACTTAAAGATCACGCATGATAAGTCATTTACTAACTACTGAGCGCTTTTTACATCTTTTTTTGCAATAGATAACATCCCCACATCAATTTTTAGTTTGCTCAAATTCATGTTTGCGGAATGCGTCCTGAAGCAAGCCAACGGAACCCATAACAGGGCTAGGCAATGTTTTGTTTGAAGTTATCTGGAATTTAAACGTTAATTAAAGAAGGATATTTTCATACGCATCGTTTTCAAGCGTTTATGCAAGAAAACAAAGCTACATCAACNTTAATAAAGCATGAGCAGAANATCCGTTAATATCACAATCGTATGCGTTTTGAACCGCTTCATATAACTCCTTAAAGNTTTTTNTTTGTTCAACACGTTTTNCTGAAAGCCAAGTACCATATAAAATTGTCTAGATATCGCATTGCATCTTGTGACATAATGGCAAATTTTTATAAAAAATGCAATCATTNCTGAAAATACTAACTACTGTATATTTCAATTCAAAAGGTGGATTCGTTAACACATATGCGTAAATACTGTAAAACTACTGTAAATACTTTTATATCATTCTCATTTACAGGAAAGAATGCATTCTCACCAAGGGAACATGTCATCAGTGAAATTGCGAATGTTCTGATTACTTAACTTTCATAACAACTTACTTGTGACCAAAGGCCAAAACATAATAACTGTACTTTACTTTCTCGTGATCGATGGTCAAAATCATAAGTAACAAACGCTGAGTTTTCAAACAACCTGCTCACGTCTTTTATATCATACAGACAGAAAAATACTTCGTGCAAATTTACTAAATTTTGTTTCTTATCATGTGTGACGTGTGCTTTTGTTCTCCACTGCAAAGAATTTTCTCGTAACCTTCAACTTTAAATGTTTTCTTTATTACAGTCACTTTACTTGAATTTTGCTAATTTTATGCCAAAAGGTGTTTTCCCTCACTCTCTTTATTCTTGCTTGATGCAAGAATAAAGAATAAATTCTTGCTTGACATACATCGTCGACCCATCGCGATAAAGAGTCAATGAAGGCATTACAATCTGCCTAATATTATGCCTTTATGATAACAAAAAACAGGTACCTTTGCATTGGATATTTTCCAGACCGTACTACGTCACAATGACCTATAACAATCTTTCAAGCGCAAGGTAACTGTTGTTTCTTTATTAGAAACTACGCGAAATCCGTACCTTCTCATGTCTTCATTGACACTCTTAGCAAAATCGGTCGGTGTGTTGTGAGAAAAAATGCCGCGAAATCCAAATTTCTTGGCTTTTGTGGTCCGTAACGAGTTAAAAATGAAAAACACTTTTCATTTACTTACAGCATCCATCGATATTGTTTAGTGTAATAAAGTGTTTTGTAGTGTCCTTTTCAACATTCGAAAAACGAAAAATCTCTAACAATTCTTGTCAGTTGCTTCCCCTAACGGTTGCGGACAGAAACCTTAGCAGATTAAAGATGCTTATAACGGATGGTTTCACCGTGTTGACTGTAAAATTAATAAGCTTCCTGAATGTTTGAGCAATATTACTGAACGGAAGTATAAGGATTATATTGGACTCAAGAACGAGGATCTTCTAAGAGTAAGTCACTTTTTGTTATCAAATAATGTTTAGAATATATTTTACTGTAACTACTTGCAATTGTCTAATTATTGTTTTGTTACTTTTGTTTCTTATTTCATCAAACTAAGATATTTTAGTTTATAAATAAACAGCACTAAATGACTATAAATATTCACGCCACTGAAAAGCTATGTTTGCATGTAAAATTTTGATGTTTATATTTAAATAATTTTTGTTTTTCTAAACGTTGAATTTATCACACAGAATGTTGAAAACCACAACATTCGAAAAATACCAATTGCCTCTAGACAAATCTTTCAAAACAAAATTAAAGTTTCGATCTCCAATACAGCATTTCGGAAACATAAATATTTAAGTGCGACCAGCGCAAGGTTGTCAACAAGAAAAATTGCTCCTAGCTTTTTGCTACAGAAGCAACGTACTATATTTGTATTGTGTAACGTCTTCACTCCCACACGCAAAGCGCTAGGTTTTTAACATGCATGGCAGTAAAGAGAAAAGAAAACGCAAGTACACGAAAGAAGACGAGGATGTATACATGGCGGTAGTATAGAGTATACGCTTGATGGCGCTAATGCAGTTACTGTACTTTGATGA
>JGI24021J15306_10009669_pt1 | contig 11932 bp, 10 predicted proteins | sample Ectturendosymbi1_FD_15306 | JGI IMG/M metagenome (IMG submission 15306)
TTATCATCTTCAGTGCATAGCAATAGAACTGCAGTGATCTTGCTGCAGGTTCTTATTGGTTAATCAGGAGAAAAGCGCTGTAAAAAAGGAAAAAAGGAAAAAACGCAAAAGGCTAAAGGCTCAAAAGGCTAAAAGAACCATGCTTTTAAACAGCCACTGAACCACAGTGTTTGGATTCTCACTCCAAGACCTAATGTTACAAACTCTGTCTAGGACCACATTTTTGGACTGTTTCTGGAAACAAAATTAAAAAAACAAATTAACGTTTCTGAAAACTTTGGAAAGCAGAAACATAATTTTATGTTCTCCAAGAACAGTGCACAGTATACCTTGGATGTAGATCTACATCCAAAGGTAACGGAAGTGTTAAGAGTCTATGTATTTCCAGCTGATCTGCCTAAACGGAGATTGTGGCCTATTATTTTTATGTCACAAGCTCTTTGCAGTCATTGATTCGATGTATGCTAGGCATGGTTGTGGAGCTGAAGCTCAAACAATTTTGGATGGCTAAAGAGGTGGAGCCAACAACCTTTAGATAGTGAAGCCAGAGCATGAAATTTGGGTTCCGGTTCCACATACACAGATTGTGGGGAAAGCGAGTCGTGCAAATAATGCTATGTTTTTTAGCTTTCAATGGACCTAATTGTTCTTGAGCCAAAGCCAAACACTTTTAGATATTGGAACCAGAGTGGAGCCAAAAAATTTAGATGCTTGGTGCTGGAGCCTGAAATTTGGGTTCAGGCTCCACAGCCCCATGCTAGGTACAATCATGATGTTACAGCTGAGTCCAGTCCAATAGATGTAATCATAACATAACAGCTGAACCTAGCAAAAGTTGACCAGCAAATACCTTTTAGTATGTAGGCTATGATGACATCACCTCTTGTCTAATGAGAATACAAGTGTTGAATTGTGTATTATTTTTATCCTAGCATTCTCCTGATAATTTATATGCATGAAGCAGAACATGTTGAAGTGTTTTAGTTCTATAATTTTTATGCAGACCCTATACCATTAATGTTGGTGGAAGTTCTTGGTTCGAATGTAGGTAGTACATGTGGTACAAACAATAATATGGTGGAAGTGCCTGAAACCAGCAACCTACTACCAATTTCCTCTGTACCGGTGCCAGATAGCAGGTAATAAATGTATCTGTTTCACAATTTTCTTGCATAGTTTTTTGTGTGTATGGTAATGCAGTAGACACTGGTTTATACATCCTTGGTTAATACAACCAACTGCTTATTATATCCAAATAGCTTTGAATGGCATATTGTTAATCATTTCCCGTTATAAAAACTCTGGTTAGTACATCCAGCCACCACTTAATCCATCCACATTTGAATCCCTATGCAGTCAAACTATTTTTACTGTGAACAAATAATGGCCTATGATTACAGTACAATGTGACAATTATTATGATCGAATAGGCTATGTACAATGGACTGCTTTTGAGCATCAGTTAACCCATTAAATCCAGTGTGCGCCACTTTTCTTGCTGAACTTTGCACGACCATGACTCTCCAGCCGATTGAGGTTGAGAGCTGTTCAAATCTTTAAAGATGAAGAAAATCTTTTAGATTAGATTTTAGAATATTAGAAAGTTCTGAATATTGTTTTTTTGGGTTTGAATTTTCGATCCTCTTGTTCAAGCCTTGCGACAAAAATATAAAAGGTATGATTTGTCCATCTTGGGCAAGTCTTTATTCAAACCACAAGTTGCAGGCTGATTGAGAGAACTGTTAAAACCTTTTGAAATGTGGAAAGTTTTGTAGTTAGATGAAAAAAAGTGGGAAATTTTAGATTTCAGTTTTTTTGTGTGTGACATCAAATAGGCCTTCTTGATCTTCTAGCATTTGTGGTTACAAGTTAATGGCCTGAAAACAACAAAATTAATTATATAGTCCCCTTAGGAATTAATTGATGATTGACTTTTTGCTATAACTTGCCAACCACAAATGATGCTAGAAGACTAATCAAGGGCTCTAAAGATGCAGGTTTTCACCTAGTTTAATAAAAAAATACCCTTTGGGTTTGGGGTCCAGTTTCAGGTAACCAGGGCAAAAACAGCCTAAACCTACCCCTATTTATGATGTCACTCACAGAAAACTCAAATCCAAAACATTCTAATTTTTTAAAATCAAAAGCACAAGTCTTTCTGCATCTTTAAAGATTGAACAACTCTCTGTCTCAATTTGCTGGTGAGTTGTGGCCAAATGTGTTGGTGCCATTTTGTGCCAAAAGTTTGGCGCACGTTGGACTTAAAAAGAGGTGGTTGGTCTTCGGACTTGATGGAACAGCATTTGAGAAGATGTACAGGTTTTATGCTTTGAAGGCAGAAGTAGATGGCCATATCAGAAAAACGTTTCTGCCTAAGCAAACCACTTTGTGCAGTTGTTTCAGTGCTGAATAGATACAGTAAAAAACATCAATTGCATAATTTTACCCCTTTGGCCTTGTTTAGTTGCAGTTTCAAGAAAATCGGTTATTACAACTACTGCTTATTACAACCAAAATCAGCCAGTCCTGGTGTGGATGTATTAACTGGAGTCTACTGTATTGTAATTTGTTATAATCAATCATTGTTGTCAATGACATGTGGTTTTGCCAACATATGTTTTCAAATTTTTTGTGTCTGGTGCTATATATAATGCTTTCTATCAAATTTTAGAGGTCAGCTTATCAGAGTTGTTGTAAAATTAGAATGTTTCATTGAGTGGTATAATCTGCGCCGTTACTACCACAATCTGCAAAATTAATCAAAACCATTGTGCATCAGTTGCCATGTGTGTAAATAAAAACCATGCTCAGGCAGAGGGATCTATTTGAAAAATTTATGACTGTTTCCCCATCAACTATCCACAAATGGAGGCCCTGAGCTGTGACTGCTATGCATCTGGGGAGGTGAATACGGACAGCTCAGAGTGCTTCTCCAGGAAACGTGAACACCACACAAATAGCAATTCTGACATACAGTGATTTAAGCTAGTGATGGGCAAATGGAACAAACTTCACTGAACAGGAAAAGAAGACTAACTGGTTAAGGGAACCAAACAATATTCCCTGGATGTTGTTGGCATCTGTTTGACTGAGCTTCTAACATTGTAAAGCTAGATTATAGGTGGAAGCTGTTCTAGTTCGACATTGAGCCAGCAAAGTTTGCCTAGTCTGAAGTGGGGATGCTCGTAAGCCCTCATGTGGCAAGAAGTTTTAATGTATGGCTCTCACTAGGAAAAAGGGTGTGCATGTTAACACTTTGGCTTTGGTACTGTTCAAGGATTTTCACGCCAATGCAACCGGATCGCACGTGACATTGCGCGAGCGTAACTCTNGTGCCAGAAGCGGTAGAGAGCTGTTCAAGGGCTCAAAAGACGTGGCAAGTCTTCTAGTCTGCACTCAAAAACAAATTTTTTGGTTGGGGGATGTGAATTTATCGTGAGTGACGTCATAAGTAGAGGGCTTTTAGGCCACCTTGACCCACTTCACCTGGCCCTGGGCCCAAACTGTTAGATGGTGGTATTTTGCTGAAGTTTTTGTTGGAAACTAGGCTACAATCTGAGTCTTTTGATATTTTGGATGACTTGCTGGGGTTTAGGGTTCAAAAGTTATGAGCTACAGTAATAAAAATATTTGATTAATTAGTTTATTTGGTAATTAATTAATTTGTTTCTTTTAGATCATAACTTTTAAAGCAGAAATGCCAGAAAGTCGATCAAAGGCTCAAAAGACTCGGACTCAAGCCTAGTTTCCAATGAAAACTTCAGCGAAATACTTTGGCCTAGTGGTTGGGCCCTAGGTAACATGTAACATGAGGTGAAAGGGCCCAAAAACTAAATTACTTATGACGTGACTCTCAAAAAGCTGCAACCCCCAACGAAAAGATTTTTTTCAAGTGCAGGGTAGGTGACTTGCCGAATCATTTGAGGGTTTGAACAGCTTTCTAACGCAATCGGCGGGGGAGCTATGGCAGTGGTAAGGCAACCAAACTGCTGGTTTTAGACCAATTTCCAGGTATGGTATATTCGTAGACCGGCCATCAAGGTGTTAAGGTTGTAGTTGTCACTCTACTCCCTGTGTTCGATACAGCTATACGCCACAAAAACTCGAGTGCAGTACAACTGAAATTCGTGGAAGAAACTAGTGATGCTCGGTGAAAGATTAGAACTAACAAATCCATGTGTTTTTGGGAGACCTCAATCCACATTTGAGAATGATACCAGTGGATGGAAGTGTGATCGGCCAGCCTGGTGATTCTTACATAAATGACAACTGAAGGCTCTTGCCGCAACAATTCACTGTGCATAATGAGCACTTTCTTTCAACACAGAGGTAAATTGCATGTATACTTGGTGCAGAATTCTTTCTGTCAACAATCACTCATTGATTTCTGCATGGTTTCCGCTGACCTATTCTGATCAGTGTTGGATGTTTGTGTCAGAAGGGGTGCAGAACTGTCGACCAATCAGCACCTTGTGGTCTACAACTTGCTTCTTGAAACACCAACAGAGTCTATATAGATGGAGTATAGCGAGAGGCCCTGGCAAACAAGGACTTAAGAAAGAATTTTGTAGACAAGGTATTATCCTTGCTCTGAGATCTCTCAGAATGCACACTGTATGTGGGGTTGGAGTGCCAGCTGTGGAAAGTAGCTGTATCTTTGCCCACATGCATGCGCAAGCCACTCAAGTGGCTTGAATGTTATTCTGTCACAACTTGTCAACCAGTAGAGCTAAAGAGCTAATCAAACCTCTAAAGATGCAGGAAGTCTGGCTTTGATTTGAGAAATGTTAGGCAGTTCTGGTACCTAAATTTTGTTTGGCAGCCTGATGTCATGGGGTGGACACAGCTATGTCATCGGAACCTGAGAAAATTTTCAAGTGGAAAAAACGCTCCTAGGGAAAACCCACATCTTTAAAGCCCTTGATTAGCCATCTGGCATTTGTAGTTGGCTAAAATTTTCCAAAAATGCCATTCAGGTATGACAGAAATGTCAGAAGCATGGTGTGGTGAATAATTGCAAAAAAGGAACCCCATGGTGGAACCATGAGCTGGATGATGCTGAAAGTAGTCTACAAGGCATGGCTTTAAAACAAAGCTGACTCTTCTTTGCATGCATGGTATGCTGAGGAACAAAAGTCTTTGCCTCTCATGGTACAAGGTCCAAAATGCTATCTTACGAGTATTATTAGTATAAACTAGATTCCAAGTACTGGCAAGCCACCAGGCAAACCATCTTTGTGTCTTCAAGGCAAAAAGTATCATACTGCTAGATCCATCAAAGACCAAAATGGTTTCTTACTCAGCAATGAGGAGGACATCCATAGTGGATGGAGAAAGTATTTCAAAGATCTTTCGAACCCAGTTGCTAGAGGAACATTTTTGGCAGGCTGTGTTTTTGCTGAGATATTTCAGCCATTTATCCCATAGTAGTATTAATTATTTTTCTCATATTGCTTTCACATGCAATAAGTCAACATTCAGTTACCTGCACAAAGAATTTCTTATCTCACNTACACCCTGCATCAAGTTAAACCCATGCCTGCCACACGCATAACTCAAGTGGCTTCCCGCACTCACCCTGAAAATGCAGGTGCCTGCAACCCGCCCCACGCAAGACTCTAATAACTTGTGAGGTGCTGTGAGACCGAAGTAGCTATTTACATAATTGTATTGTGATTGTGAAAATAGTTTTGGCACAACAATGTAAATCACAGAGATACCATTAACACGTAGCACATTTACTGAAATTTGGAAAGAAAACTGCAAAACTTTTTCCTGTTTTCCAAACCTTAGTGCTTCAACCATGGGGTATTGAGCACTCTTGGCATTTTATGTCAAGAGTGCTCAATACCCCATGGTTGAAGCACTAAGGTTTGGAAAACTCTTGGCATAAGTTATTTTTGAAACGCCAGCAGAACACGTGCTCTTGCAAGTGATGCACATTTTGCATCTTGTTCCATGGCATTTTCGAGTGAGATCTAAGTTGACAAAAAGGAATGGCCACAACATTTTCAAGTGATACTTTTTTCATACACACATTGTGTATCAGTTGAAGAATGAATTTCCGTCTACTTAATATTTTGCCAGTCGACTTTTGAAACAACATTTTTACTTGATGCCATATTTATCGGTTTTCTTTGGCATAAATGCAATGAAAGGACAACATGACTTCAGAAGCATCAACTACTTGTCCAATGTGAATGAAACTTTTCACCAATATTTTCAGTGACACGTGGATGCTGATGTCATAAACTGCATGTGTTGCTGTGAATTAGTCTGCTCCTGGCCCAGTACATCTTTGGTTTATCATCGAAACTCAAATATTTCAGGATAGAAGTAAATCTAACATGTGACATGTTTTCTGAAAATAGCCACCAGATTGTAAACATCAGTCGCCACATGAGACAATCGAGATACTATGAGAAACAAATAATTAGCTTTGGCTAATGGCTATCTCCTGCCACTGGGTGTCGAAATCAACATCTTGGTAAATGGTGAGGTGCAACAATTAAAGAAATCAAATAACTGTCACAAAAATGAAGCAGAATCGCAACAATCATAGTTTTGAAAAGTATTAGGTTTCTTAGGAAAAGGAAAAGCCAATAAATCTCAAACTCACCAGATGTGCACATTTTGCAAAAACTGAATTTGAAACTCACTTGGTATCAAAAACAACACCTTGGTAAATTTAGTGTTAATGCAGTTCAAGCTTTTTTGTTGATGGTAAAATGATTTGTTTCACCTTTACTCTGTTAATTCTGAAGTTTTTCCATTGTTGCGTATCTTCCCTTCCTGTTAGCTGCCACCAAACATTCATAGTAAAAACCAGCATGTAAATTATTGTACAAAAGACACTTAACAATTGTTTTTTGATTGACTGTGGTTGGGAAAATGTATTTGTGTTGCATATAACTAGCTATGATGAATGTAAAAAATCAGATTGTTACGGTAAGTAACACTGTAGAGTTACAGCAGGCAAATTGTTAACGCGCTCCTTTTAATTTCTTAACAAAAACAAAAAACACACATTAAAGAACACTGGCAGACGACGCGCTCAAATACACAAGACTCGCTTAACTGCTTTTCAGCACTTCAGTGCACTAATACGTGAGCTTCCAGGACGTTTGCACGATATAGCGCACCAATGCTGTCGCCGCCAACCAAACTACGATCCATAAATGAACACTTCAACAAAGTGCCTTCCACGAAAGTCACAACCTATGGTCAATGTAAATATGTAATTGCAGGAGCCAAACAAACCAGCAGTGGAGTGGTTAAGAACAATTTTTTCTCATTCCCGCTGCCCTCTCAAAATGTAACTGCTGCCCTGATTTTCCACAGCTTGACCAAAAAACGAAATCAGCGCAAACTCGGTCGCTTCGAGCACAAATGAGTAATCATTGGACCAACGCTCTGGCCAGTTCTTATGCCAATCCCCGCCACCAATGCTATGCGCGTTTTTGCCATAACACATATTGTCTCATTTGTTCAAGTGATGTCTTCATGATCATCATGTTTCAGTGTACAGGACTTCACTGGTTTTCATGTTTTTGTCAAAAATTTGTGTAGTTAAATATAACATGTGTTGCAGAGATCTCAATGCAAAACGCACAGACTATTTAATATGGGAAGATTATTTTATGGCTGTTGCATTTTTGTCTGCTCAAAGAAGTAAGGACCCAAGCACTCAGGTATGCTCGTGCTTGTGTGTTACAGAGTGAGAGCCACGTCAACACTACTGTATTTTCTTGTCTTTGTGCATAGTTACAAATTACCAAATTTGAGGGAAAGGGTATTTATGGTTGTGTGAAAACTGTTCCCTGTTGTGCTGTGAGTGTGAATGGAGAAGAATTAAGCAACTTGGACAAGAAGGATCTAAATTTCAGAAAGTATATACCGGTACTCACATTTTGAAACATAGTATGATGAAAACTTGTTAAATACATATTCAATGCAGGTTATAGATATGCTTTGATTTTTGTGTACACTGTGGAGAGACTTTTACTGGTTTTGACATTGATCTGAATTTTTTCAGGTGGGGGCCTGCATTGTGAATGATGAAAATAAAATTGTTGGAATAGGTTACAATGGAATGCCAGTCAAGTGCTCTGATGATTCCTTACCATGGGCACGTGAAGCAGATGATTGGCTCAATACTAAATATCCATATGGTAACGTCTAAGCACATTTTCACATTTCGCTACTGTTTGTTGCTGGTGTACTTGACAATAGAAACATGAGCATGGTCTAGCTTGACGCATGATTTGTTTGTAATCTGAAAACCTGAGATGTAGCACTTAGGATTTGTCTGTAGTCCAACCCATATGCTGATGCACATAATGTAAAGACATACAAGAACTACAAGAACAATTAGTACCTATTTTAATTGCTTGTGACATGTTCAATGATGATGCACTTCATCTAATGAGCTATGTTGACTTACATATGTCGATGCTTCCTGTATATGATGTGTTCTGCTTGTTTAACTAGCTTGAAACGTGATCTTTTAATGCAAAGTATGAAATATTATTTTGAGAATAATCTGTGACACTATGATCAGACATTTTTAAGCAAAAAATGAATTGAAATTAAAGTTCTGTATTCTCTGATTTCCACGACATTATCAATTGCAATCATATAGGTATCAAGTTTCATACATGTTTGGTGTAGGTTTGATGACACTTAGTGGTAACAACTGATTTTGAATCATATTTTGACCAAGTTTGGTAAAGACAAACTGCTTGTCAATACTGTCAGTATAGAAACATTTAAGAATGAATCAGTTTGCATTTCTTAAACGGTTTAATGCTAGAGGGACAGCTGTTTTTGCATACCTAGAAGGACAAAATGTGTCGATTGATGCAATATTTATAAAATAGTGGAAATACAAAATATTCTATTCTGAAAAGTGCTCCTTTTCTTTTGTAAACTTCTTTCAACTAATTTATGCTTTTTCATTTGGAAATAAAAAAGATTATATAATGTTCTCAAAATTGGTATTTTTGTAAAGCAACTGACATACACTGCACGTACAGTATTCAATTCACATACATGATTTGCACTTTCTGTATGCACAGGTACCATACACGGGTTTCTTACAGCTTTGGAAAGTGTCATTAGCGTGATTTCTGCTGCATTTTCAATTAGAGCACACAAACCTTTTTTACGCAAGTGAAAATGTAAGAGTTTTGGAGGATGGGAAAGTACTGGATGCTCTACAGATATGATTGTGATATGCCCTGTCAGTTCTTCTGCTAATTTTTGTATGTTTTCTCTGCGGCTTATATTGCCCTGGCAGATGTAAATGACTCTCCTTTTCATATCTAATTCTTGCACAGACCACCATCTACTTCCTGCTTTCACCAAATAAGGTCTTGTCATTTCATCATATACATCAACTCCCATTTGGGTCATTGCAGTGTCAACCAAGCCAGCAGAAATGCAGTTTACTTCAGGCTATTCCTAGACATTCCATTATTATCTTGAAAGTTCACAGTATAACAAGGGAGACAATTTAATTGCGTGAATAAAGTGGCATGAAGTGTTTTCGGTGTAGCCTATATACGACATTTTCTGCTGAGGCTAACAAGTGAAAAGATAACAGTAGCTGATCTTGTTTCATTGTGTGTGTGCCTAAAGGACAAAAAGGTAAATGAATAAGTTAACAAGAAAGAACTGAACAAGATCTGGTTCAGGTGACAACAGCATATGATTCTATTTCTTGGTTTCAAGTTTGGTAGTGCCTGTTTTGTTTCATGAGCCAAAAGCTGTGCTGGGGTTATTTTGCCTTTAGTTGAACCTGATTGGTTGAAGTGGTTGCCTTTAGTTAAACCTGATTGGTTGAAGTGGTCACATGACAAGCGACATACAGGGACAACGGGTTAGAGTCTTACACAGTTCATGCAGTGCAGCCACTAACTGCTTGCCATCAGTGAAACCATGAAACAATATTCTGTATTGGATAAAGGCAAAATCAAATAGCTCCAGCAGTGTTTTTGCCTCATGAGGCAAAATATGCACCGGTTTCAAGTTTTTCGGAGTATAAACAGGAATCGGAGTGTAAATATCAAATGAGCTCCGGAGCAAGAGCTGGAGTCACTTTTTGTGGAACAGGAACAGGAGCAGCAGTCAAAAAAGAGACTCCGATCACCTCTGTTAGTCAGTCAATGCATTTAATCTTGATTTGGTACAACATTGTGATTGTTTGATTGCATTAGCACTGCGCTCCTCAGAAAACTCTAGACTTATTTTGTCAATGTATTTATGTGAAAGTGGGGAGCACTTGGAGCTGACCAAAGATTTGCAGAACAGCAGAAAAATAAATTATTTTATAACAGAAGAAAGTTACACATGAAGGCTCACAGAAGTCTTCCACAAAAACCTGGCCACAGTTATTAAAACAAGAATATTAATTTCGCTCAAATGAGCATCGTTAGTTCCACAGAATAAAAAAGTAAAAGCGCAAAATCTGCAAGGCAATGAATTAAAATAGTAAGTCACTGAATTGAAATAGTAAGTCCCTAAAAACTAAAGAGTTGTCAGTATGCTATCACGCAAAGTGTCCAAAACGTTGACCTCACTGCACACTGCAAAACGTAAAGTGGAAAACAACGAGTGGCATAACGCACATCAACATATTAGACGTGTTGAATGGAAAACAGTTTTCGACGTTGGAACAGAAGAACAAACGACATCACCAAAGAAACTCAAAATAACAAAGCATCCCAGGCCGGATACTGAACGGCTTGATGAAGGTACTGTCGCATACGTCGAAGCAGTTGTTACTAAGCTGAGAAATTTGAAAGAGGGTGTCCACAACCTATTTCACAAGCGCAAAAACCTCCCTAAGGACCAAAGGAAAAGCTTAGAAAAAATCAACAAAGCGCTCGTACATAGTCGTGTGATAGTGGTGTGTCGTGCAGACAAGGATGGAAAAATAATAGTTATAAACTATGAAGACTACCGGAATATTTTGTTAAAAGAGTTGGAACAGTTCAGAATTTTTTTTAGATCAGGCAGATATCCATTCCCACCCTGACGGCATAAGGGATAAATGTACCGAAATAGCTTTTGACCTGCATATAATGAATGTAATTGATGACAAATTTAATTCCACACTGTTGGTATGAAGTTTAACGATGGTGTTTACAGAAAAGTTACTGGTGCAAGTGCTAAACATTTCCGGTCCAACGATGTCGCGTACGCGTATCCTTTATTTAAAACTCACAAAGGATTTACAAGCTGCGAGAGTGGAGGACATACCAGTAAGACTACTCCAATCTGCAGGAAGCATCACCACGTCCCGAGTGACAGCTTTTTTGGAACATCTCTTAAAGCCTATCAGCGTGCTACACTGTAGTGCCCAACCAGTGGAATACTGCCAAGACAGTAGACAATATATTTCAGATTTGCTGATGTGGCAAACGAAAAATCTTCATGTGATTCAGGACAAGCTTAGTGAATCCCCGTTGTTTGTTGTGGCGGCAGACGTCAAGGGCTTATACCCAAACCTCAGAAGAGATATTGTGCAACGCGCTCTCAGTCGCGTACTTGTAAAACATTCCAAGTTTTCTGCCGACGCCCGGGAGGCCATATTACAACTAAACAACGTTGTCTGAGTAATGTGATAACACAATTCGAAAGCAACTTTTACATTCAAGATAAAGGTATAGTTACCGGTGATAATCACTCAGTTACCTTAGCTGATATTACTGTCCACTACATATTAGAACCGTATTCATTTGTAATTGAATCAGCAGAAATCTTCAGAAGATTCATAGATGATATAGTCTGGTTGTCTTTCGGGAGCGATAATACGAAGGACATCAGAGACACTCTTGAAACTGCCTTCACATCAGCAAGCCTGGAGCTCACGTTCAGAGAAACAAGCACAATTGAAGCTGATGGTTCGGTGGAGTTCCTTGATGTACAT
>JGI24021J15306_10009670_pt1 | contig 11932 bp, 5 predicted proteins | sample Ectturendosymbi1_FD_15306 | JGI IMG/M metagenome (IMG submission 15306)
GTTTGAACTGCTTTCTAGCTCAATCAGCTGGCGAGTTATGGAGTTGCAAAGTAATGCAAGAAAAGTGGCTCACGTGGGTCATAAAGGTAAATTCACTTGGTACCTAAGGTGTTGAGCAATCTACAAGGACATATATGATAAGTCAGTTTTGATAAAACTTTTGTTGCCAGGTGGATTCCCATGGCAATATCCACTGTTACCGGGTGGTTCTAGGGGGAAATTCAAATAACCAGAAGGTGGATACTGCTAGACGTTCTCCACCTGTAGGCTAAAGTGGAAAAGAAGCTAAACGTTCAGTTGCCCATCTTTTTGAAGAACATTTTACTTCATTGAAAGTTTTTTTGATGCCATAAACACAGCTACCATTGACATTAAACAAGTAAACTTTATCAACATGCCAATGTGTACTTTCTTAAATGTTTGCAACACAATCTTTCCGCCTTTCCTAGCATTTAGCAGCATATCAAAGCACTTCCATTGCACTAAATTGCAGTCACTACTGCAGAATCGTTTTACTGCCAAGGTGGGCCAACTCAAAACAACCAGGCTGTCAAACAGTCTGAGCTACAGAGACTTTGCAATCTCATTCCAACACTTAGTATTTTCAAACTAAGTCTAGGAACATAATTTTATGCCATTCCAGATCAAAAACATTGCAACCAGTTTCCCAAAACATGATTTTCGGTAAAAACATGCATTTACACCCACTGAGAACTGTGTAAAGATTTTCAAAACAAAGATTTATGTGCAGTTGGACTGAAAGTGTTAAGAAAATGTGTTCGTTCTACTAGCAATTGTGGTCACAAAATTCCAAGTTTTAACTGTTTGTTGAAAGATGTTTAAAGCAGTGTTTAATTGCCACAAGCTGTGTTTGTAAGGCATTTTGAGTAGTGTTTCCAACCTGGGTTTTCCCGAACCTGAAACCAAGGTTTTTTCAACTACCAAACCGGTATCTTAAAAATCCTGGAATTGCTGTTACATTCAAATATTAGTGATTCTGATAACACTGAAATTGCAGATTAGGGTGTGTAACGGCCAAATCAACATGTTTGAACTTTCAACTATTATTATGAGGCACGAGGTGCGGGTTTTGCTCGGTGACCATCGAATGTTCGTTGTTGGTCCACTTATATTTTTGTTCAATTGACCTATTCAAACGGATCGTGATGTCAATTTGCACATAATAGGTGTCTACGGGAACTTTTGTCTTTTTGCTAACCTAATTAAATAACTACCAGGTTAGGTAGTTCTTCAAAGGTATGCCGTAGTTTCGTAGTTACTAGTTAGCTTATTTATAAGCTGTTATGTGTTAGTTCATATACAAACTGTGATTCGTTGCAAAATTGATTCGTTCCTTTTCAGTTTGCAATAACTTTCCCACAAAATATTTGGCTTTCCTTTAGAAGTAATTTTAAGTAGACTTTTAATCATATACTGTACATTCAGTTTGAAGACGTTAATAATCAAAGAAAATCANAAGCTTAGATCCATTTCTTATACAACAAGGCTCAACCAACACCAAAGTACAATTTGTGCTCTGTTATACAAAAGGAGGTGGTTCAAGCACTGGAAGTTTAACCATTTGAAATCAAGTCAAAGATTCCATGTAACCCATAAGAGTGAAGACCACAACTATTCTGGCACAGGAAGAATTCCTATCACAAATTGTGAAAAAGGAAATGAGTCTTTTTGAGGCTACAAAGAAGAGGTCAAATAACCTTGAAAAACTGTTCCATGCCTTAATTACAATCAACCCCAAATCAGTGGAACCAGTGAGGGCTTGTTCAGCCACTGGACTATTTGTCACAAAACTCAGAAACAGACTGAATGATGAAAGTGTGCTTTGATTGTCATGCGTCAGTATTATACCATCATTTAAAAAAATGTGCTTAACTTATTTAATTGCGTATAATAAATTGCGTAGGGACCAACAGTAGTGATTTCACAATGATATTGAATTTTTATTGCTCAAAATCGCATTGATTTCAAAACTCGAAAAAAACCTGGGTTTTCCTGGGTTGCTTTTCTCAGCTACCCAAAACCTGGGTTTTGAAAATTTGCCCTGAATTGGAAACACTAATTTTGAGGGACTGATACGATCCCTCAAATTTTTCCAATGGTCCCTCAAATACAGTAGAACCTCTTTGCATAACCACTACCAAAATACACTAAAACCTTGCTTTATGATTATCCGCAGTATTCAAGATAAGTAGTTGTGGTCTCTCATAATGTCTTAACAGTGACCAAGGTAAAAAAACTCTTGTTAGTAGTTCCTGTTTATTCATTTTTATCACTGTAGTCACTGTAGCTAAGGGGAGTATAAATAGGGTCATAATAATGTTTGCGTTGCTGCACTTTTACTTTGTGTTTATTTTCATCACACTGATGCATGCTATCATTACATGTAATAATAAATTGTGGTAAAATAAAGATGACATAGTGCTAACATGCACACCACTTACAATGATTGTTACATTTAATATTTTCATGATAGTGAAAAATGATTCGTGCACTTAGTCATCATCTCTGGTTGGTTAATTCAAGCAATTCTTCTGATTTATCAAATCTAAGTTTTGTTTGGTCATTGTAGCCAACCATAGAGATGACCTACTTCTTGCACTGCAGGCTCCGACTGTTACCTCAAATCAAATTTGTCTGCTCAGAGCTATTTGCAAAAAAGAGAGTCAGGTTATTTGCGAGCTGTTGGTAGATGTGGCATTAGCTTGGCCTATGTAGGATATGTTACTGCCAGAAGGACGATGAACAGCATGTTGCAGTTTGGATAAAATCCAGCAAAGCAAGCTGATGTGTAAATCTGTTTTTTTTTTCACTTTTGGCGCTTGCAGTTTTTCTTGAATTGCATTGTAACATTCCTTATCTTGCCTTTTTGCTAAAACTGATCCTACACACAAAAGGTTTGTGACATCTCTTGCACCAGTGAATCACATCTCAAAGATCACTTCAGTGGAAAGAAGCATGCTAAGGTACGTTTTTATGAATTCAATTGAACCTATGCGCAGTTGCAAGTGTTTGCAAAAGTTTGTAAAAGTTGACATGTATGAAATAAGATTGGTTATTTGGTACACTAGATTGTTATTTGTCTCTTTTTAATGATTTGCTGTTACCCAAATTTGTCTCTTATAAAAGGTAACTGTTAAACCATTTCAGTATTGTTCAATATTAAGATGGTGAAATCATAGCAATGTAGGGTCTAATGAAACATCCCAGTTTTTCTTCAATCTTGGCCATACCAAGCAGTTGAACTCCAGATGTTTATGTTGCTCTTGGAATCAGGTTTAATTAAATGCCACAAATAGCTATGACATTCTACCTGTTTTTTTTTCAATAGAATTACTTCTAAAGGCAAATATTGTAAAGTCGTTATCAAACAATTAGTTATCTAGGTGTATTGTGTTGCGATTACAGAAGCTGAAGAGATTTTGGTTCTAGCTTTCATTCAGTGCTACCTGCCATTGACTGCTGACTAAGATTTGATTGAAAAGGGTAGATTAATGATTCAATTGCACAATCCTAGAAATTGAAAATTGTGAAACATCCTGCCATCTAAACGGTTGAATTATGTGCAATGCTGTTTCAAATGGTTGGAACTATCGCCTATTGTAAAACTAATTTTTTGTTGATTTATTGACAATTGTATTGCATTCATCACAGAAACTGGCACAGCGAGGAGCATTGGCAGGTAGGTAAAAATAAAATGTTGTATTATCACATCATTTTGCTTGTCTGATTTCATTCCTAAGCCACCAGTCACTGTATGGTGAATCTTAATGGAATGGCTATTTTAATCTTTAGAGTGAAAATGGCAAATTTTTTAGAAGTTTTCACATTCAAAATGAGTTACAAATCTAAAAGTGATTGAGAAAGGTTGAATGCTGTATTAGTACAGTTTGTCAGAATAATTTTTTGTCTTTGTTTTGTGAGTTCATATAGGCTTTGAGTTGTTCACAAATGGAATTAAATGTGAACAAGTTCATAGAAAAGCACAAACAATTTTAAAACCAGTTAGGAAGGTAGTTGAAATTTAAGACCCTGTAAAAATGTACTGAAACTTAAGCAGAAAGTCGAACCTCTCCATAAGCAGTAGTGATGGAAAGCAATGTTTTCGTTACGGCAAAATTTGTTGTTATAGAAGGAAAGTTTGGTGTGACAGCAATAGTAAGATCAGTGGAAGGGAATTAGCTTTAGGCATTATTTTGTCTGCTTTGCAAGAATATGTTAGCCTCAACAAACATGGGAGGCAGTGGGAAACTCTCAGTGAGTGCTGTTGCCATCGGAAAGCCTGAGCGGCAAGTGCGCAAAGCTTCACACTGTGGCAGCAAACAACAATGGAGATCACGCGCCGCGATCACTCTATTATTGCTTTTTTGTGCCACAAAAATATGGGTGTTGATCTTCATGCACATCCTGTTCGTGGTGAATCACACATTCAACTGTCGTTTACATATTCAACGTCAACCGACAGGTTGCAACAGTACAAAGAAAGAAAAGATGATAGCACTCCAAAATTCTGCAGATGTCTGAATATCAAAATCTCATAACACTGACGATATAATGATAAACAAAAACAACAAGAGGGACATGTCGTGGACAAGCATATGAACAAAGGAATGAAACTGAAGTGTGTCTATGGAACAAGCCATTTTCTGCAGCATATTCTGTTGTGGATGAGCTTCCCCAATTTTAGTAGGATAGTTTATTAAGATCATCAACAAAAAAACAAAGCATTGATTCAAAACTATTAAATTTTGAACATGAGCTAATGAATTACTGTTTCTATCAAAGACGTTTCTTTTTTCATTCATGCTTACACAACATACAAAATCATTTTTGCGTTGTCAAAATATAGGCTACAAGTTAACAGAGTAAATCTGGTAGTGATTGAGTTGAGCAATTTATATCTATGTTTCCCAATGCTTGTGTTGAAAAATTTCCTGAAAATTCAGTCAAAATTTCATTGCCCTAAAACAGGGGTGGCCAGCATGTCGATTCCGATCGTCAGTTGGTTGATCGCACCTGATTTTGCATTGAATTGACAAGATACCTAAAGGAACGTTTTTCATTCAATATTTTAGAAAGTACATAAAAATGAAAAACGTTGCATTTTATGACATTTTGTATTTGTGAGTTTATTACCGGTCAATCTTGAGTTGTCAAGAAATTTTCTAGTCGATCCCAGTCGAAGACAAGTTGGCCACCCTTGCCCTAAAACATCAAGTTGCATTCATTGACTTTGTTGTGTACCAGAAAATCGTGCTTTTACATGCAGAACTGCATCTTTACTGTATCTGCGATTAAGCAGAAGCACAAATGAAATGTAGTGCAAATGAAAGCCAGAAAAAGGTACTGAACAGCACTACCAAGCCAATTCACAACAGCTAAACTCATGATAACAATATAATGCAACTATCCAAAGTTGTTTATTTTACTATATAAACCTTCATAATTTTTGGAAGTGTTTGACCAATTTTTCAGCTTTATGAGTCCATAATTCTAAACAAAAATTAATTGTAATATTAATACAGTACAATTAATATTGGTTTGTTGCTTATCTTGATGAACTTTCAGTCCAGCTTGTCACATGCATGTTTTTTTTAATTTTTTTAAAATTTGATCTTGGTGATGGCAATTAGCAGCAGGTTGAAGCCTGAAATTTGCTTTAGTACAGTTGATGTGAATGCTCCAAAGAGCACTACGGTGGTTGTTTACTCAGTAGCTGTGGATCGAATACCCAACCTTCCAATTGAGAGGCAGACATTATACCACTGAGTTATCTGTGCCCACATACGTTTTTAATCCTACTTAAGTAGGCCAGCAACAAGCTAAGTAATATTGGCTGGAACGTCTATATTAACCTTTTTTCATGCAAGCTGCGTAATCACAGCTCATGCTCTGTATGCTATAGGCCTATGCATGGTTCAGTTTTATAGACTACAGTACTGTGTGCTCCCCTTAAAAAATCGTCTTCCAATGCGACACAACCTTAGCATAATTATAGGTAGATGTTTTGACTTTTTGTATGTTAATTACTGAACTACAGTTGTTTGGTTGTCAAGAATAGGTTGCCACTTCCACAAATGATAAAAAATCATCTAACTCTAGCCTACTTAACCTGCTCTGGTCACCTAGGGTTGTATAACGTGTAGAGTACAAGATGTCCTACTGTTTGAGTTGAATCTCACTTCCACACAAGTTTTAGACCAAGGCATATGTCATACATTAGCTATCGCCTGAAAACCATAGCAATATTAAGATACATGCTCTAATCTACGCAGAAGTTATAACCACATTTTTGGGATTTAACCTAAACAAACAATTACAGTACAACTAATTTACTAAGCACATACATTTCACTTTTTAAATTTTCTCAGTTGTTCTGGAAGACTTAAAAACTAGTCTTGCAACCAGGAACATAACACAAATTCACAGAATTCAAATTTGACACGCGTGTTCCTGAATAACCTACACAAAATGTGTAACTGCTTCATAAGACATTNANTGGCATGTCACCAATTGTTGGCTNATGTATTCAATAAATGTGATAACAATTTGCTTCTAACGCAGTTAAAACACAGNCAGACAGTNTATATGTGATCTGTCTAGTTTAAGCAAAGGAAACACAGGGAGACAGAGAGACATTGTTTGTTCACNATGTGGTACCTCTATTGAACAACACATGCCTGTAAACTGTTACAGTAGGCTACAGTGCACTTGATGATTTTGCGAGTGACAAGCTGTTGGTTTGCAGTGATCTTGGCTTTGGGCATGTGCATTACACATCCCATTCTCTTCTCATCCACCTAGCCTAAACATGTGACAACGTACTGCGAACTTGCATTTGCTGTCTAATCCGGTAACAGCTGCCCGACAAATCGAGTTACGGTACAGTTCTAGAATTTGTGTCGAAATAATGGTAAAGCATCTAACCTATATATTTCGTTCCATTAAAAGTATGGTCTAGATTTCTTTTCAATGTACTTCAACTGCTAGTTACATTTGTTGTGTGCTTACACAAAACGATTGAGTTCCTCTCACTAGTAGTACTGTGCTAACGTTTTCAGGAAACACACCATGTGACTGAAGCCTACTTCCATTGACTCTCAGAAGAAATAAACTATGCCTAGGCCTAAACAAGATGGATGTCCCTGACTGCTCTACACAAAGTATAACCACGTTCCGTATTATCTAACAAAAGTAAACAAGATTACATTAGAACTAGTTTACTAACACATTTTCCGACAAAAACAACTTCTTTGCCAAACGTAAGTTGCACAGATATTCAAACAAAAAGAAACTGCACCCACCTGCCAAGTCCTACCCAACACTTAAGCTACAACTGTTAATTAAAGTGATCCTCCATTTGACCGTCTGAGAAAAACTTGCGGAGACTCTTATCCCGGAGTTTAGATATCCTTGTGCAAAAAGCGTTGTTTGCGTTCGCATACACCTATTTACTCGCTAGTTATGCCAGAGGTCTTTTGATCTGACTTCAAAAACACATTGCTCTTTTGATTTTTTCTGCATGCATAATTTAGGTAAACATTCCTACAGCTTCACTAATCTTGTCTGCCTGAGACACATTGACACAGATGCCCGGACAGAATGCATAACTATAGAAAAGCGTGGTCTAACAACAGGCCCGCCGGCCACATTTTTAAGGCCAGCGAGCTTCCTCAAATTGCCCAAGGTGTCTTGCCGAAGTAGCTAGTGTCGTATTTTCAGACTCCAACTGCGCTCCTATTCCAAAATTTTTGAATCCAGGTGCGGGTCCGGTATTTTTTCTGATTTGAGAATTCGACTCCGGTTCAAACTTCGGCAAGCTTCGCGGCAACAAAAGTTCAGCAATGTTTTTACTTAAATGTCAATTAGGCACTGACATTTACGCAGACTCCTGCTACTGCCGAAAATGAAAAGTGACTCCGGGTCCGGTTTGTAGCGGACTCCGGATCCTGCCGGAGCGGACTCTGGATCCATGGCCACCTCAGGTGCGGACTCCGGATCCATGGCCACCTCGAACCATTCTTTCGATACAAATGCTGCTTTGCATTCAGAACCTGATAACACGCAATCAGCTGCTCATCGCGATTGCGCCGCTGACGCTGTGCCGCCCGCCCCACCGCAACTACATTTGTTCCACCGCCATGACCTGTATTGCAACCACACAAATGTCGCACGTGCTTTGCAGCCTTGTCACTACCGCATGTGCTCTGCCATCACATGGGTGCCACACCTACGCCGCTATGACACACGTACCTAAATCACAATCGTCTCTGCTCAAAATACCTTCACTACACTTACATTTAGTGGTGTAGCACCAAAAGCCCAGGTGAAGGAATGCACTGTTACGAAAAAAACATGTTTTGCTAGGACCGATCTCAAGTCCGTTTGGGGATTATCTATGCGGAATTCGACTGTGAAAACACGACGCAACGGTCAGCAAGCTGAGGCTGCTGGGACGGGTGCAGATCCCGTTTTTTGGGAACGGGTGTGCCTCTCAAGTAAACTGCTGCTGGCACCGCAGCCGCACCAGATCCACAACTGCTTCTCAACCAGTTACCAGTTAAAGACTGTTAACCAGTTAAAGACTGCATGACTACACTTTTCCTGCTGCCAACACCCCTTCCAGTACAGTAGTAGTAGTGTGCTCTCATCCAACGCACGCAAGGTCATGTCCACCTTGCTGCCGTCTGCAGTGGGCGGACGGTGCATTGTGTCGTTTTGATCGCCACCATTGAGAAACAGCGATGCTGCAGACGCATAGCTTATCTAAGCTGTATATGTGATTGCCTGTGCTTTGTCACAAAAACCCAGAGCACGTGTTGTGTGGCGTTGGGTGCGAATTGATTTTTTCCATTCAAACTAAACCTTTGTGCGGCGTATTTTTGCTACAATTCACCGTTTTCGACTTTGTAAATTGTATGCACTGGGCTTTGACTTTTGATAAAAACTGTTGCACGATTTGTGATTCCAAGTTGTTTTGCTTTTAACACCTTGGTTGTTGATTTTGTGTTTTGAACTGCACTGAAGTTGATGATTTCTTAAGACTTAATTGAAAGAGGTGGAAGAAAAGATATAATTAGTTCGATGCTCGGTGGTAGTGCCAGCACGATTTGCAGCCCCGTCGCTACGGGGGGATTTGGTGGGCTTAGGCCCCCCAAACAAAGCTCCAACCCCCCAAAATGAAATATGAAACGCTATAAATCAGTGGAATTTCTGTCAAATTTATAATGTCAAGCCACCCTGCACAAAGGTAAAGTCTCCATTGAAGACTTTTTGGCCCCGGCCAACACGCGTTGAAACACTTGATTAGGCCAGATACGGTAGCAAGGGTTCTGGAACGTTTTCAGCCGCTATGTACGTGTTGTGCAGGACCCAGCGATTCACAAAAAGCCGAATATGCGAGCGGGGATATTTCTCAATTGGAGATCCAGCTGCGATCGTCTGAGGACCCGGCCATAGGTGAGCATTAGAGCATATTAGCTTTGTGTTGCCACAAACGTTTATTTGCCTGCTTAGTTACTTGATATTCTTGGTTTGTCTTTGTTATAACGAGAACTTCAACGCCAAGTTCACATATCGCGATTCCACGGTGGTAGCTGTGCGACTATATATTGCTACTAAGTGAAGTTTAGGCCATCGGCATCGGAAGGTTTTTTCCAGGGGGGGCATTAAAGGATTTTTCCGAGGTTTTCCAAGGGGGGACCAAAAATGTTGAAATTTGGTTTTTATCCCTCGAAATTGAAAATACAACCTTTTTTGCTAAAAATTTCGAAATCCAGGGGGGGCCAGGCCCTCCAAGCCTCCCTTCCGACGCCCATGGCTTAAGCGTTAGCAAAACTCGGCTTTACCTTATTCTTGTCACGAATCCGACCAAATTTCACGAATCCGACAAACGTCAAAGCTCGTAAAGTTCCAGATTTCCTTTGAACTTTACGTGATTCCATCTCAGCGTGTGTAATTTTCAGTCATCTTGTCTGTTCAAAGATGCACATGGCTTTGAGCACACGGGCCTCCGCACGTCAAAATCCGGCACCGTCTGTACTTTTTGCCGCAGTCATCGTTCGGCAGCGCCTTGCATTTGAAGTAATTCGAAAATTTTCAAACAGGCCATTGCATTTGCGTCACAAGCAATGAAACATCGCACAGGGTTTCTTGTCTTTTCCGTTTTTGCGACGTCCGCGTCGACTCGAAACGAGTCAACCTACTTTCTTCGTTCCCGGCAGGTTTGGAGTACGTCGTTGAACATCAGAGCGAATCTGCGACGCGGTTCGAGTGCAAGCTTTGCTCCAGTCGCGGTCCGGCGCAAATCATGTCGTCGCACATACTTGGACAGAAACACCGGCTCAAATACGCGGTACGCGCCCATGGTGCGTTTTTCATCAAGGCGCTGCGCCGACCTCTGCATCCGCCTCGCGTTTATTTCGCTTTTTTGATGAACGCGCCAGACGGCGCCGCCGAGTGCTGGCGAGGGTCACGTGATAGAAACGCTCACTTGCTCGTTTGTGCCAAATCCGGTACTTTCCCCGCGTCTGGCAGTAGAAAAACGGTGATTCCCCTCGACTCGTCATTTTCACGTTTTCGCACAGAAACTCCACTACCCGCAATATTACCAGGAAATGACGCAGGGACCGGAAGCGCTCACCCGGAAGTACGGTGACCTGACTCGCGAGCTGAAAAAATACGCCCAGATGGTGGCGTCGTCACGGTCCAACCTGGGCCCTGGCCTGATCAAGGTAGGCTTGGCCCGTTGTCCGAGTGCGCTTGGTGGTGGTTATGAATCGTGGGAGCGTTCGACCAAGATATTGAAAATAAAATGAAAGTAACTATTTCATTGGTGTCGAGACCCAGTTTGCGAGTCTCGGTCTCGAGGGCTGCAGGTCTCGGTCACAAGCCTGTTGCCCTGAGACTTTGAATATTGCAACGATACGGCTGAGGAAAACTTTTGTTGTTTGACGTGTTTTCAGTCTGCTGTATTTGTTGGTAAGAAACAACAAAAACAGGTGGGAAAAACGTCAGAAACATGAAAAACTTTGAACTTCAAAGTGATAATGACATTTTTTGCAAATTCACAGACCGAATGGGATCATTTGCTGTTCATTCTTAAAACGCAAGCAGCAAGTATTAACGCTCGTTGCGATAAATGATCTTACTTCGCTGAAACAAAACCGTTTTACTCGTTTTGATTCGCTTACATGTTTTTTGTCGCAGGTCGTCAAAAGCGTCGACGACCAAGCAAGTGATCCAGCAGAAAAAAATAAGGAAGGTAAACCTTTCTTTTGCATTCTGCTATGTTCTTCACGAGAGTATGTTGCCAATCAGCTAGGACGTCATAATCACTGAGGATCAAATTTTGTGGAGAGTCTAGAAATCAGGCTTTCACTTTCCGGACCCAATGCGTTTGTTGCCGGTATTTTGCGGTGAGACGGATTTTTCCGGTGTCAAGCGAAATTTCTGACTTCGCGCCAAGTGCGAATGCACAGAGTTATATGCTACATATCAAATACGCTGAGAAAACTGATGATTAGGGCTTAGGGTTTGGTGTTTAAGTGTGTCGGTTTAAGGTTTGGGATAGGTTAGAAAAAGAAATATAAATGAGGTCTAAGACTAAGTCCAATATTTTTCAACGGTTAAAGTTATTCCCGTACCGTGGCTTGTTGTGGGTATCTCACAACTAACCAAAAAGTTTTAATTTACGCAACACACATCAAAAAAGTAATTGTCGGAACTTTATTCCATTACACTGAGAAGCAAAATAACTGACAAGCAATAATAGGTCAGGAATTTTCACTTGAGTTGACACCGGCCATATGACGTCTAGTGCAAAAATACGGGCAGATGCCACACCGTGACAGTGCCTTGCCCGCATATGTATTGAAACGTCCGTCCTTATCAAGGGGAGTGCTAACCGGCTCTC
>JGI24021J15306_10009671_pt1 | contig 11932 bp, 9 predicted proteins | sample Ectturendosymbi1_FD_15306 | JGI IMG/M metagenome (IMG submission 15306)
ATTTTTTGTGAATTTCACAGTTATATATCAAATTTAACATTAATAGCAGGCTATAGTAGTTCTCACTAGCAAAGCAAATTTAATACTTCTTTAAACATAATACAGTGATAGAAGGACACGAAGAATTTCGGTGCTCACTTTGTCATGGATTCTAACAGGTTTTGAAAATTGTACTTGATTTACTGTCACGATGCCAATTCAGGATTCGGGAGTGGCAAGGAATCGGGGTTTTTTAGTGGAGTCGGATCCCTAACGACACTAGGGTCGGAGTCGGATATTTTGTCCGACTCCGGAAGTCCAATTGGATCACTTTTACATCACACTCCAAGTTGGGAATTGCTGCTGAATTGGTACAATTTCTTATGAAACTTTTGTTGAAACAGAGAACTCTTCTGTGCACCACGATTTCCACTGAGTGTTAGTTGGTACAAAATTCCTGGCCGCCAAACCTCATTCACTTCATGTTAAGGAGTCGGAAGTTTTGGAAATATCGGAGTTGGAGTCAGACATTTCACCTCCGACTGCTGAACCCTGGATGCATATTTGAATGATGGCCTCTATTAGCTTGGTCATGGTGGTGCAATCGAATTTTTGTTACCGAGATTTTCTTACTGATCACAAATTCTCAATAGGGCTACGATCTGGCGAGTTTCCCGGACAATCTAAAATCGTCTTCACTTTTTCAGATGAAAGACGCGGGACAATATCCTATTGGAATTTTCTTCCTCCATCAAGAAATGTTTTTCTCATATCTGGAATAGCTTTTCTCTCAATTACATCAACGCATTTGCATAAATTCGTCATACCCTCAATTGACATTAGTGAAGCTGCTACTGAAAAACTGAAACTGCCCCAGAACATCTTTTTGGGTTCCTTTAACTGGCTCATTGCAATGGGCAGGACTTAATTGCTCACGATTCCTGATCTTAATAAATCTGCTATGTTTCCCTGGAACAAAAAATGACTTTCATCTGAAAACAGCACTTGTTCCAGTTTTCTACAGCCCAATATTTAGGCTATTTTTTACACATCCTTAGCTTTTCTACCAGCCTTCTGTGGGCGGCATCACACTGTACTTGAACTTCTGTACACTCAACATGCACCAAATCCTTCTGTAAATCACAATTCGTTTCTTAGCATACCTTTTGCAATGGCTGTTTGGGTATAATTGCAGTTACGAAAGCGTAACAATGCAACTCTGCTTCGTAGGTGTGACATCTGCCATTAAAAATCACAGAAATTCCAACATGTACAACTCTCAACCAGGGGTGGGTGAGCATTTGACTTTAGGGCCAGAGTAAAATAGCAGAAAGCTTCCCCAAAGCATTGTACAATTTGTGATATGTCATTTGCACAATATATGGTCTTGAAAAAGGGCCCATTGCCCCTATGTTTGTTCACGTTAGATCAAAAATGGCCCCTGTATTTTACGCATGCTACACAAAAATATTACTTGCTGAATGCAATTTAAATTTTCCATGGTGTCTGGATATTCTTCTGCGTGAAAGCTTCTGCGTGAAAGTCCATTTCACATTGTAAATTGTTTGAAGTTATTTGATTTTACATTGTTCTTTGTCTACACATTAAAGTTGCTGAAGGGCCCACTTTGGCACATATTTTTGCTTTATTTTGAAAAACATATGACTTGCTCCAGAGCTTGCGGCTCCAGAGTGGTTCATCAGCTTTTAAACAAAACAATGCAAAAACTAAGTGCGAAGGACTCAAAGAGGGCCCCGCAATATCTCTGAAAAAAGGGGGCCCGAGACGACAGCCTTGTTTGCCTTCCCTAATATCCGCCCCTGCTCTCAACTACATACAAAAGAAAGAACTGGCTTCATTCTATAACACTCCTATGTAACGTCATAAAAGTATTTTTCGATCATTCCGTCATGTTACGCATAATATAGTGCGTTGGGCTAACAATGAAACTGCAGCAATTGAGATAATCTCAACCACACCTCAAAAGAAATGGCGANACATTGTATATCGACCAAAACCACAACTTTAGCCAATTAATTTGCACAAGATTGTATGAATAAAGTTATAACAATAAAAACTTTGTGCAAAATTGCCCCTTTCCATTTTAAACATTGAGGTTCATGGGCCCCCTAGACTACTGGGGGCNCCGGGGCGGCNCATCNGCTGCACTCCCCTCTCGTTGGCCCTGAGCAGGAATGCAACCTTAACTTTATTACAAATGGTTGNGCCAGACTCGCCACCANATGTGGGTGAGCCTCGCCACTTTTGCCAGGACTACCTAAACCACACCTAATAACTTTGAGACTCTTGTGCATTTCGAATTTCCCTTGCAACGTTAGAGCTTGGCTGTGAAAGCCCAGCAACGGTTCAGCGTTGAACATAAATATTAGCTTACAGTAACCCCAGGCAAACCTAAAGCTAACACAATCTGAACATATGAGGAGGCCATAGGCCATGCTGTTTCTGTTACCAGGCACAGTCTACTGGGTACAAACTTTGCTCCGCAGGTGTGATAGCAATGCAGTATTTATCGTTGACGTGTCAGGAGTGTATGCAATCTCTTCCTCAGAATCAAAGCGTACACACACTGCATTTCTGAAAATTTCCAGAGCGATACATGAAAAAATNGATAAAAAATGCCTTAGAAATAAGTTACCAACATTTTAACGTTCTTCCAATTTCAACGTCTTTGTNGTTAAATANCAATCATTTACTAAATTTTCGATCAGATGGCCTGTCTCAAGATATACTGTATCTTATGAGGAGATGATTAACCAGTAAGACAAAAATAAGTAAAACTTTTCTTAAAAATGATTAGAATACAAAATTTAAACTTTACCATTTGAAAGTTTCTTGTCAAAATTGCTATGCAATCTTTTGAAAATTTCGGGTGGGGGAAATGCCCCAAATGCCCCCGCCCCCCGCCATGGTTGCGCGCCTACTCTGACCAGAGTTGACTCCGGCACTCCTGCTTTGTGATCATCTCTGAGGCTTATGGCTACGGTTGCACAGGTGAGGGAACACTCATATTTTGCGATCAATATCCAGTCTTGAATTTTTAACTGAGTCTAATTCCCAACTACATTCCAAAACCTTTGAAAATTTTGAAGTCCAAGCCGAAATCGAGTCTGAAAAATAACAAAATAAAACTTTTTAACGACAAAACTACGCAATTCTTTTCAATTAACTTAGTCCAAATTCGGCCCTGATCCTAAATTTATGAAATAATTTACTGTTCGGATCCAATCCAAACCCGAAAAAGTCGTCATAAACCAGTCCAATCCAAGTCCAGTCCAATGCAGAGATGAGCATCTTCGTTCCTCATATAGTCTTTCAGCGCATGAAAACACACGCTCAGAAGCTGGTATTGAAAGTATCCATCTAGTGGGTTTGCAAGTTTGGGATACGACACCTGTCGCTCTTACCAAAATTGCAAAAGATAACTTATGTGTACTGAGCACGCTCATCAGGGTAACATCTTTCAACATATTTCAAGTAGAAAACATTACTTTCTAGTTTCAGCTTAACATTGCATAACTTGAAAAGCAAAAAAACATTTATCCTGTACGTCGCGTGATGTTCAACCCCAGCTCGCCACTTTAACCTGTAACGAATGGTTGCCCACAGGTGAGGAGGCAAAAAGTTTAACAAAACAAGGTATCCGTTTACAAACAAGAAACTTTCTTGAATGTTTTTCGAATAAAATTTTATTAGAATAAAAATTGTAAGCGGCTCGCGTCCACTACGCGGCAGCGTAAGTCGACATACGCGGCGCAACGTGGCAGAAAACGTAAAAGCGGCCGCGCATGTTGCGCTGTTGACAACAGAAATGAGCGGACTGTGTTGTTTTGCGATCCAGATACAGTACTGAATTTTTATAACTACGTCCAAGTCCAACCCTACAAATTAAAAAAATTCCAAGTCTAAGTCCAAATGACATCGAAGAAATTAACAAAAATACAGCTTTTTAACAACAAAAATTGCATACTTCTTTTCCTCTACAGTAACTCATCGTGCTCAGCTCAGTCAACCATGCTACAACCTTTTTGATGAAGATGTTTCTGCAGCGCAACTTTACGTTTATGTACCAGGACTATTTGCGTTCGCCAATAGGAACAACTTTGTGGACAAAGAAAGGAGGAAAATTGAAGTGCGCACACTTCACAAAATCTTGCGCTGGTTTGCATGAGATTTTTGGCTACCACTTACCGTGTGAAAAAAACTTAAAGAATTTATTCAGTAAAATATTTCTTGCCCGCCGGCGAAAAGCATTACGCACCTAAAGATGACTAGAAATATGGTATCAGTGCGAATCATACGAAACAGTGCTCGTTTGCGTACCGAAAGTTGCAACCACTTAGCTTGGAGCAGGGGTACACAACCTTTTCGCTACTGCCGGCCCCATTATGTTTTTTTGATGAATTACGGCCGCCAGTGAGTTAATGTGGGAGTGGACAGCCTGCCGCCCTACGGCCGCATGCCTTCGATAAAAATTGATGCATCCCTGCACATGTAATTTAAAATAGATGTTAAGGCAGCCGTGCATTAAAAACTCTTGGTCTATTGTATAAGTATACTTAGAAATAAGGCCAAACAGACGTGTGGAAGCAGAACAGAAACATTCCAAATAGATCAAAATATCTTCAAACACAAATAAGGGAAACTTTGTTATAAACTTTTTTGCATAAACGGGTGTAATTAAGAAAGCACCGACATCGACTGCTTGCAAAAACGTTGAAGTTAAAGTTGGACAATCCAGAGAAATTGTTTAATTGGCGTGCTGTGTCAGCGTCTCGCAAAACCATTACAGTGTGAGATTACGAAAGCTGCGTGGCGAAGTCATTTAATCTTTGAACGAAGAAAAACGAATGAATCCGAGAGAATAATGTCCAGCCGAGGTCCTTGTAGATACCATAGGCGTTTGTCTTGAGATAGGTCGTCGTCTTGTTGAGGTACTGCAGTTTGTCGATGTCGATGAAGATTCCAGCAGGCATGTGACATTTTTATTTGAAAAAGCATTGGCCACCGCCAGATACACAATAGGGCGAATTCAATAGGCAAACTGGTACTTCAACAATACACTAAAACCATAATAAAAAATGCCAAATAAGGAAGAGAAAGATTAACAGCATTTTGCAAATCAGATATTCAAGAAGTTCCATTCAGCAAGCTATGACCAAAATAAGATTATGACACGTGTTTCAAAATGTTTGCTAATTTTTGTGTACTATCACCGAACGAGTGAATGTCGTGCAATGTTTGTACAGGTTGTGCATAGCCGATAAAGTTCTAGCACGCCTTTTTCTCTCGACTGTCAGAAAGTGGTATTTATCCAAGACAAAATTTTCACGCAATTACCAGTCGAAAAAAGTGGTGTGATAAAAATTTAAAAATTGGCCAAGCCGTTGTCGTAAAATTGACAAAGTGGCCAAACTTTAGTTAAAACTACATTTTTTAAGCCAGTAATCGAAGAACAGTGGCATTCTCTTTTATTTAGTATTGCGTTGGATTGGAAGAGTGCAATCTATCACCTGTGCGATTGCTTTTCGAATGTCCCATGCTTGTTATTGCCCCGCGTTATATGTAAATAGAGTCCGTCTTCAATGAAGACACCACGGCATATGCAAATGGACGAATTCAATATAGAGGCCGGTACTAACAGTTGCCAGTGTCTGGTACAGTTACGATTGCGGGCAAATAATTGTTTCATACACACTGAACATATTCTGCCTTATATTCAATATGACTAGAATGCAGAAAAAAGATTGTTTTGAGAGAGTCATTCAGCTGGAAATACTTTGCTGTCGCACGCTCGCATACAACCCACTGGAGCATACGTACAGCAGTAATTTAAACAAATCACCATGGCAAGATCAAAACACCACCTCCACTGGCAGAAAATAAAATTCTACAAACTATTTTTGATCGGCGATGCCTTTGCATCATGCACGTGTCATCAAAATGACACGAAGGTCATTTCCAACCTAATACATCAGTAACTGTGTCGTGGCAACGAAACGATATGGTGTTGTCTGCCAAGGCTCTTTTAGAATTTTCCAAGCCTTGTTTTTGAAAAATAAAGATCTTGTGGAAGTAAATTCGAAGAATTGTCCAGTTTTTTTCGCTGAAAGTGTCCGAACGCCTCTCAGCATTTGGTGAAGTATGCGAAGAGCAGGGTCCCTGTAGCTTGGCGGAGAAGTACTCCTGGCAATACTTGAAACAAAATATCGTCTAGTTGAGCGATACTTGCGGTTTTGCAAAACGTGCAATTGTAAATCAATTCCATTCATTGTTAGAGAATGATGCAGCACTCGTCGGCGGGCACCTCTGGCATGGACGATCTAACCCGAGTTTTTCCGCACCAGGTCACAATGACAAACTGCTTGCGGTCAGCAGTGTCGCCTGGTGAAGTGTTTACAGTTTCGGGGTTTTCCCTTTGTGTAGAATCTTGAAATTCAATGACAGCCGAAGAAGAATCTGGATGTTCAGGCGAACCCGACAAATTTGTTTCAGCTACATCCATTTTCTTTAAAAGTTTTCCAAACTTTCTTTGGTTTCCATTGGCTACTGCATTATGGTCACACCACTTTCAACTGCAACAAAATTCTGGAACTAAATTGCGCTGTACGTGAGATACACAAACATGCCTTGTCTTGCTTTAAATTAATAAAATATTTTACCTAGCATTACCAAAACATCCGTATAATGAGGACTTCAACCATTTAACTTAGAGGCTATGTACATCACTAAGGAACTCAGATAAAAGTTAAACATAAATCTTCTTTGGGTGAGAAAGAAACTAATCAAGTAACTACTGTAAATACGAAAGCTGAGGAAGATTAATACAAGTCTGGCTTCCTCGAATATATTTATAAATGTCAAAGTTTCGTATATCAATATTTCTTTGCATGTTTTTGTTAATATGCTAGTTTTCATTCCGTCATGCCATGAATTTTGCATTTAGACACTTTTTTTTACTGTAACACACTGCTTTCATTCAANTATTTCTACAAAATGGATTGCTTTGTAAACAGGTTAATATTTCATCAAAAGTGTTTCTCCTTTTTGAAAATTGAAAATTAGCTCCTTTCAAATTGACTGAAAGTATCCAGGGTTTATGGAATTCGTACTACAGCAAGACTAATGAACGGCACTGAGCCCAAGAAGCGGCAATCAGCCAGGTGCACCGCCAATCTACTCCGTTTTCACAGATTGTACTTCCAAAATGACAAAAACTGACTTGGACATCAAAAAGACAACAAGCGCCAATGGAGGTGAAAATTTTGCTTCTGTTAAAATTAGATCGTCTGGGAGATGACAAATTTGACAATAAAGAAAGACCTAAAACATGAAGAAATATTCTTTGAAGTTCTTAGTAGATTTTATGAAAAGGAATATCAGGAGGAAAGTTTTCTACATCTGTCAATGACAACATAGATATAAAATATCTCAAAACTGTCAGTATCGTAAGGACCAGGCCTAATTTTTAAAATACGTAGCTCGTATTTTTTAAATGTTACTATTAGTTTAATGAGGTACTTAACAGGTTGCAGAAAATGAATTTGGCATCGTAATAATGCAACGAAAAGCTACGTTGGCATAGTGCCTAACTTACATCGCTTACACAAGATTCAAACAGTAGAAAGGATGTTGAGACTATTTCTTAGAATATGGTCGGAGGAATGTTACGTAATAATTACGAAATGTCAAATGTCAACGGATGCAATTAACTACGATTTAAGAAAATGTCGAATGCTAGCGACTGCTACTCAGTTGAGAAATCTCATCAAGATCACAATGGTTCCCGAAGCGAATATTTATGAGCCAAGGCGACGTTTTGAGGTGGAGCTACTGTCTCCAGCAATCAGCGCCCGCTTGTGGTTTGACTCACGGCTGCGTCACAATGNTTTTAGGTTGCCAGGGTTGCAAACTTACCAACTTTGCTCTCATTGTATGATTGCGTCACAATGGGCAGGAATCTAGCTTTCACAGTACATGAAGTATGCTGCTGCGTATGCTTTTAGAGCAGCGATATAGCTTACAATATGTTGTTACGACAGTAGATCTGATGTTTAGGAAAATTTTTGAGATTTGATGGTTTGACAAACTTCATGTTGAAAGGGATGTGATGTTGTTCTGAATGTAGTTATGTGTTTTATTCGTGGAATTTAAGTTTCAAATAAGTAGTGGCTGCTTTTTCAACATTTTAATTGCAACTGGGCACCAGCGCTGAGTATATTTGCAAAGTATATTTATTTATAATCGTTAACTGTTCAATTACTGCTACATGCGTTTTATATCAATTCGACGTACAAACTGAGCATCTCCATGGACATGATTGTCGAAATTCAGGTCACAAAATTGTCAGCCTAGAAACATGGGTGTCCGCAAAAATTTTTCCAGGGGTGGCAACGCTGACATTTTGCTTGCCAGGTTCAGGTTGCTATCGATGCAATGCAAACAGACGTTCACAAAACGGCTTATCTTGTCTACACCACAAAGAAACGCCCCATATCACGGCGACTGTCACAAAAATCCGCTTCGTTGGCAGAAATGGCCAGGTATATTACGATAATTTACACAATAGGCTATATAGAGATTTTAAAATCAGGGTAATTCTTTTCAAGGAAACATTGCCATTGGTCTTTGAAGAAAGCAGCGTGCCATGGTCTGACTTTATTTTATGTAGCAAGCGAGCTTTTGAAGATTTGTGGCTATTGTATTCTTGGTTTACGATTAAGAAAAATAAATGCTATAACAGGCAAAGGCGAATTTTCATTTTCGGGGCCCCAGGCTATTTTAAATTGGGGGCCCTCCTGTAAGGTTTGCGACGAATGATGTCGTGCAGATTCGCACCACACGTACTCATTACAGTCACTGAACAAGTTGTTCCAATTCAAAAACATATTACTTTATTCTGAATTCCAAACAGTCGCGATGAAACTAATGACAAAGTCAGCGGTGAAGTTATCTGACCACACTCTCATTATATATTTATTTAGTACCTCACTGGCCTCGTGTAATCTGAAATATGAAGTCAGACGCTTTGTTCCACACATTATACGTAACAAGAACCAATTCTCAAAGCCATAAAAAGAGAATGCTCATTGTCATTCACTTCAATTCTTCGCGCTCATTCTTCTATATAAATCTTTTGTTAGCGGTATAGTGAAAAAACGTGCGTCGAATCAAAACAAAAATACAAATATAATTGCTTATAGAAAAGCTGGAAATTGTCCTTACTCCCAAAATTTTGGGGTCCCCCGAAATCGGGGGCTCTAGGCTTAAGCCTTTTGAGCCTAATTGTAAATCCGCGCCTGCTAACAGGAGAACAATCCCCTTGCAAGTTTCGCGGCCTACCTTTGCTGGCAAAGGAACAGACAACTGTAACCTTATCACTGCATAACACCAGAATTTTTAACCTGACTCTTGAGCGGAGTGGGTGTCATACCGCCAAGTAAACTGTTATTGCATGAATTAATTCAAATGATCGGAATTAAGCTGTTGACTTACGGTTTTCTATACATTTTTGGTTCTTAGTCCCAATTTCCAGGGGCGGGAAAAAGTCCCATTCCCCCGTGCGGACGCCCATGCCTAAAACGTCTCACGGAGCGTCATTGATCTTAAATTTTTCATAGGTTAATACATGTGAGGTAACACTAACGCATCTGAATTATATCAGTGTTTTTGACGAAATAATCGATAAATTTGCAGCAGCAAAGGCAAGAAAACTTTATCTATAACGTTGGATAATTACACTTACAGGTAAAGCAGTATTTCTTTTCTGTTAACGTTACAGGGTGTAATGTCCAAAGAAATGTTTCAGCATTATGCGATTTTTATTTGTCTAATAGTTTTGCACAAATACATTTGTTTTCAGTTTTTCATATTTATTCTTCTGCCTGTTCTTAACTTTTATGTATGCGTGAACTTGTCTTCCGTCAGCCCTCATGACGTTCTAAAACTCAAATTCTGGGAGTGAATGCTCCAAACATCCTATAGGTCGCACCAGTTGTTATTGTGACCACCAGGCCTGACGAGAGAGGGGAGCAAGCGGGTGCGCTACATTCGGGTCTTCAAATGGTTCTAACAAACCGGTGTTTCATAAAACAAGGTACAACTCTGGCCAATTTTATGCTGTGTTATCAGAAGATTCTTGTGCCCGCAAAATTCTGTCATTAAAATTCATGCAGATGATCGGAAAACTTTTGCGTAGTTTTTGCATTTTCTTTCACTAATTCTTACAATTCGAATGTATTACCGCAATCAATCGTGACAGAAATTTTAAAGTGACGATAGCTTCACGAGAAACGATTAGATTCTGAACTCTACCATAGTTAATGATTTCCAAGATTCAATGGTCCTGACGTCAATTCCGTGACGTCACAGTCATATGAAATTTTCGGACGAGTCTAGAAACAAATTTATTCGGGCCCCACCTCAGCTTTCGACGCCCCTTTACTCCCAACTCATTCTTCGGATCTATGCTGCCACGACCAGACTGGGTGGGGGTGCCCAAACTGACTTTGTCACAGGGCGCGGGAAACCCTAGGTACGCCACTGCTTTCGACGCCCCTTTACTCCCAACTCACTCTTCGCATCTATGTTGCCACGAACGGGCTGGGTGGGGGCGCCAAAACTGACTTTGTCCCCGGGCGCAGGAAATCCTAGGTACGCCACTTGTTGTAGGTGGTCTTGTACCCAGTAAAAGTAAACATGTTACGCAGTTTCAAACAGGTACCACTCGCACAAGCGATAGGCACCCAGAGTTTAAGGATACAAAGTTTGTGAACGGGTATGACGAGAAAGATTTTCTACTGTTTTTTGATTTATTACTCATCGGTATTATTTGAAACTTTGCACCCATATTTCTTATGCAAACTGAAATTTTTCACGGCATATTTGCATCATGGAGAAGCATGTACCTTTTGGAGCTGCCCATGTATATGCGCATCAGTGGGGAATTTGTCATATTTCTTTGAGTGAAAACGCAAAATTCGAACATACGTATTTTGAAACATCTTATTTTTATCGAGCAAAGCAGTAGTTTCAAAAACACAGAAAATTAAGAATAAAGTTGCGCATACCACGCAATTGGTATCTGTATTGAGCCATATCCTTCATTTCACCATTTGATTTAGCGAAACCATTGATGACAACGCGATAAGTAAGTAGTTTCCCTTGTAATACTTTTAATGGGTGAAGCAACTCAGACCAAATGTATAAACTGCCGATTTGTGAATAAAAACAAGGTTTCACGCTTAAAGACGCTTTCAGGTTTTGCTGCAAGGCCTACGTTGCAAGAATGACAATGCCATTCACCGGTCGCTAGGCACAAAATAAGGATAAGAAACTGTTCTTATTCTAAGCGGGTTCATCTTTGCTTATTTTCACGTATGATAACTACAGATTGTGAATTTATTTCGACCAAAAATTTAATGACTTTAGAGAAGTTGTCTGTAACGAACGATCAATACATAAATGATATGTTGTGCAACTTCATTTTCTGAATCAAAAATTTCATTCCAAGTTTGTATCCTGCAGGTTCCATCTCGATGCACTTAGCATCGAGATGGAGATAAACCAATCAACGATAATAAATTGAAAAACAACATAAAAGATATAGTTGTGTAGCAATAATTTCTTCCAAAATAACTGTATTTAAAAACAGCTTTTTGTACAAAAACCTGATTTTTTCTGAAATGCAGGTTACCTAAACTATTATAAGGATCTTGCTATCAGCAACATTCATAGAAATCTTTTCCTGTATGTAGTCATGTAAAATTGTACAGCAACTTCCATTTGAGTACGGATTACACACCTGTTCGCCCACATGCTTTATATTTGTGAAAATGCATAGCACAGTGGTTCCCAACCTTTGTTGATGCATTCCTCCCTTTGCTCATTTTGGAACATTTCATTCCTCCCCTATGGAACGTCCATTCCTCCCCTG
>JGI24021J15306_10009672_pt1 | contig 11929 bp, 5 predicted proteins | sample Ectturendosymbi1_FD_15306 | JGI IMG/M metagenome (IMG submission 15306)
TTTGTTTTGCACGCAACCATTGTTTTTGCTTCGTAATAATCACTGCTTTGCGTACTTCCACCCGTTTTTACGTTTTTACATGGACTGAAGATGCCGTATGGCGAAATCTATTTCCATTCAATAACATCAATCCGTGCTGATTTTTGTTACTTCTGTACAGACAGTACTTGAATTTTATAATCTTTATAACAAAATTAAGTAAGTATGAAAGCATGTTATGGTCATTATGGACAATTTACCAGTTTATTAGCTGCAACGTTGAAAGCAAAAATAAACATACATTTTCTGTTTCAAAATATTCACCTGCTTCATAGGTTTTCTTCCGAAAAAATTGTGTCCATATCTAATATTTAAATTATTAATAGGGCGCACATTGAAACTTTTCCATGGATGCCAATTTGGATAGATACGCCACTGGACTTGATATCACGCAGCTTTCTCTTTGATTAAGTTTAGCCCTGCCAGTTGGTGAATTACCATGCAGCTGCATTCACATATAAAAATATAAAGCAAGTTCAGGCATGTTTTAGTCTTTAATTGACAACGGGGTATCAGAACAAGAACAAAGAATTCAGACGTGCGAAATGACACCAATGATACTGTGATGAAACAACTGGTTTTGTTGTAAAATAATCCTGGGCATGTTTTCCAGTACTGAAATAAATAAAAGCAAGGATGATCACCTCACATCTGTCGCTTTCGCCACAGCAGTCATGCAAAGGTGTTAAAAGATGAACTAACTATATGGCTGAAATACAAACGTCCATTACAGCAAACTTTTTCTGCTTTGTTATAGTTGGCCTAGATCAGCTACCCATGGCCCAGTCAAGGTTCATGTGCAGCCAAGTTGATTTCGTTGTTTTGTGGTTACAATACCAATCACAACTTTTCCTTATTTTGACAATCTTAAATTTGACTTTGGATGCAGTGTTCGTGAGGGCCATTCTGTCGCATCAGGATTGCATACTGGCAAGTTTGGTATGTATCTACTGAGGTGCAAAACTCATTTCTGATTTTTGAACTCTACACCATTTGCAAGATTTAGACTAAACTGAGTTCTACCTTGTGGGGCCACTGGAACTTTAAACACGCCTGTGACATCACTGCTATGACGTGATTAGAGGTGCCAAAACGTCGCTATCATTACTGGTAGGATTTGAACGTTTGCAGCAGCTTGAACTAAAATTTAATTTACTGAGAACAATGCAGGTGATTCAATGGGCGGTCCTAATTTAAAGAGACTAACTTAACATTTGGCACAGCAATGGTATTCCGTTGGACATAGCTGATCTACATTTTGGAACAGGCGTCCCTTGTTCTTGCTAACTGGATGCACCAATTTAAATCTAGTTTATCAGTGCTAAAGTGTGGTGTTTTTCGGCTCTACACCTTTCGCTCACTCAAAAAGGATAAATGCCGAAGTTGCCACTTTCTTAGCCTACCTACGAAACGCAGTAAACACAAAACTCTTTAAAATTTTGACACGTAAGTATAGCCTATAACTAAGGTGGGCAAATCAAGGTCCGCGGCCCAACAATAGGTATTGCGGCCGTGATCACTCTTTGCGTACGCTAGTTGTTACGTTCAATCGTTCACACGTTAGTATCAGCAGAGACGACACGCGACGATCACTCTATTATTGCTTGTTCACGCCACATATATAATATGGATGTTATTCTTCGCGCACATCCGTTCGTGGTGAATCACACATTCAACGCAACGCCAACGGAGAGGTTGCAATAGTAGGTAGTAGTCNGAAATTGCAGGTAGAGCAATANGATGTGGAAAAACTTTTGTTACGTCGCATATAATGGCTACTGCTCAAGCTCAAAATCNATTTAAACTGTGACTTACCCAGGTTGAAGATAGCTTGAGACATCGTTTGTTCTGTTATGACGAAACTTTCACGCATGTCGCACACCTTAGCTTAGCCTGAACCAACCGATTCAGAGAAGCAATTTTAAGTTCGGAACGATATTTACCATCTCGTTGAGCTTGAAATATGTTGCAGACATCAGCTATTTAACGCCCTTGAACAGTTTTCTGATGGTAATGGAGGCAATGATGAATTCCGAACTTTTTTCAGATGTCATGTGAGAAAGCCTTAAATTCAACATAAGTTTATACAATGAAATATCATGTAGGCTATGCAGTTCTTTGATTAAATTGAGTGTTTACAATTGTCTACAGACTAGTAGACTCCAATATGATCTATATATGGTGATATGACATATATTTCTTAAGGTTAGCGTAAGCATTCGCCTTTAGGTAACGTTTGCGTGTCACTAACGCCAAATACCTTTCGCTAGGTTTATTACAAAGACACAACACATGCAACTGGTTACTATGTCTGATAAATGCTAAGAAGTTCTGCTCTCATATACGAACGGATCGTACTGTTACGTTCACAAACTAGCGCGTGAAACAATGAGCGGGTAGTGACGCCAACAATGTACTTTTCAGCTTTCTAACATTCTAAAGTCATCCAGAGGTCGGCAAACATTTTCGCACTACGGACTGGTTTCAGCCTGGCATTTTTGAGTACTGGCCCTCAATAAAATAATGAATGTTTACCACATGCAAACTTGTTACAACTCGCAACTCAATATGGCACTAAATCAGTGAGAGGTCTGGGCTTGCTTTGCTGCAATAAGATACTCCGACCTGCAAGGAGTATATTAGTCAATGACACCCGAAATGTGTTCTTATGCCGTTCCAGTCACTTTTGGACCAATTTGGCCTTGGTTTCGCACGGCCCGGTAACAATTTTGTCACAGACTGGAGCAGGCTGCTGCCCGGTGTTTGCTGACCCCTGCTGTAAACTGCTTTTGTTCGAACATTGTTCGATCATTCTTCACTCTTTTTCGCATTGATACAGTACGTGAAACCAGGGCTAAAATGAGAGCAATCGGTGTTCTTGCTTCGAACCAATTACGGGTTGCATTCAACCAGACTTAAGACGCAAGGCCGTTATAATCAACCACTGTATCAATGCGACCCGAATCGGGTCCGTAGAACACCTTGAAAAAACCTGCATCAACTAACATTTTGTCGAATGTACTGTGTGCACGAAGATATGACTGAAAGCGGAGTGATCACCAATTTATTTATTTCAAGCTGGTACTACACAACAGTTCGGCTATCTCTCAAAAAAAATAATTGCATATCTACGTGTGTACATTTGGGAAGAACAAAAGCACATACAACTGTAGCTTGCATTCAAGCTGAAAAACAATTCGACATTAGTTCCTCGTGGCTGGAATACAGGAACAGCAAATCACCAACCGGTGGAGACGTCAGTGAACATCCTGCAGTACCTCTTCCAGGGTTCCACTCTGGAACCAGACGCTACTGGGTAGCAGCCAACCGACTAAGAGCAAAGCACGCCAAGACTTCCCAAACACTCCATCGATTGGGAGTAAGCCAAAACCCAAGGTGCCCATACTGCGGTGCACCGAAGCAAGCAGTTGATCACCTTGTTCTGACCTGCTCTTTCACTCACATACGCGGTGGCTACCACACGATCCAAGAATGTGGTGAAGATTTTTAAACTTGGTTGAAGGGCACTGACGTTAATGTCTCACGGGTGTCATACGATAGTACTACTACTATTCAAGCATAACCGAGACGCCAGACGTAACGTTCGCTCAAACTTCTTGTTACACTGATAAGCGAAACCCGGTCTGAGTTCGAAGCGATTAACTACTTACATCAAATTCATATTACGCAACTTCCCACTTGTCCTTTAATAAACAAATTTAATTTCTGTGTTTGTATACTTGCGTGAGTTGCAAGCACAAAAAGCTGCAGGTCGCACTCCACTAGAACCAGTGGTGTAAGGGGTGGGGGTGCAAGCGCAGCTCCGAAAGTTTTCATTTTTTGAAAATCCGAGCAAATCCCCGAAAATTTGGGCCAATCACCTGAAATCCCGGTAAAAATTCGCAAATGTTTAGGCAAAATCCCTGAAAACGACACCCAACGTTTGCAGGAAACAAAGAAAGACCTTTTTCGGCGGCCGCAACACAAAAAGGTCTCAGTGATTTTTGTGGGAGAAATTTTGTAGAAAAAAGTCGCACAACAACTCTTCCGAGAAAGCTTGGGGAAGTTCGAGCAAAAATCCTTTGCTCCCCCAAAATTTAGTTTGTTCCTACACCTATGACTGCAACAGACACGCGAGGCAATGAACGGAGTCAGACATTTTTGTTTCGAGGAAAACTTGTCTTGGCATTTTTTGCAACAACGGCAGCAGTCAGTGGTGTTTCTTGGTTTGATTGATTCTTTGTTTCCAGTGATGCGTTTTAGTCAAAATAAAACAATGCAACAAAAGCAATCATTTGTCATTGGAAATTAGAATAAACAAAAGCAAAAAAGTTCAAAAACTGATAAATGTAAACGAAGATTGTCACAATGTTACAAAATGTTGTTGATAGACCGTGTAGGTCATCCAGTAAACTAACGCCGTTTGAAACGTATTGAGAACCACAAAAAAACAACAGATGAAGATGAAAATACACCCAACCAGAAAAAAACAAGCAGAGAACACTATGAGGAAAAGATACTGATGAAAACAAAAACAGTGTGCCTATGCACACAAGGGTGCGGATCCAGTCTCATTGAGAAAATTTGGTGTGGAAAATATTAAAAACTCCAGAAACCAAAATTAATCTGTGAATTAAAGAAATCCACGGGGTGTAATTCTTCCTTGAAATTTGCATGTACATATGAAAACGCAATAAACAAAAACATAAAAATCATGAAGAAACAGCTTAGAATTTTCACATTACTAACATCGGTAGAAGCAAAATGATGTTCTTCATGGAATGAAATATTTATTAAACACTTAAATATTATTTTTGTTCATATAGTACAGTAGGTGTTTGGTAAATCGTCTTTTGATGGTAAAGGTTTCAGACGACTGGCATTGAAAACGGTATTTTAGGACCAACGAATGCAAGGGAACGTAGATGAGATAACTCCAGGTAAAGAGATTGCTCAGAGTGGATTGATAGTCTTGTGGAATAAGAATGAATAGAACTGAATGAATAGTCATCAAAATGGTTTATAAGTAGTTTGATGCAATGAGAGGTCATGGAATTTATCTACTCATAATGTAAAAAGTTTGGAAGAGGCCTCAACTGACTATCGAGTAAGTAATGTACTTTAAGTAATTTTGTTGGACTTCAGAGAGGAAACCCATTTGTCTTCAGAATGACTTCACTTTATTTTGCATCAGAACCTTACATTTCTTCCTAATGACTTTGATGGCCTTGCTGGAAAATTTGGACTGAAAAGCATTTTGTAAACGTTAGCGCTTCACGTAAAGATGCCAACGAAACTAAGAGTTCGTGGAAACGCACTTGCGCTTCTGTCGACATCTATTTCAACAGTCAGAAATGTGTGTTGAAAATCATGCTCAGGAACTTAAAACCATCAATCAAATGATCCTTTTTGCTTTGGTAATGATTTGTATTGGAGTAAATTTTCAAATTTTCTGTTTTGACTTTTTCTTCTAGAGGTGATAGGCTAGGTTTACCATACTGGAAAAGGCAAAATTCCTGAAAATCGCAACGGTTACTATTCGCGGCAACAATCAGGGGGATGGAATCCCATTTCTATTCTTCTGTTACTGATTCACACCGAACCCATACATTTCACTTTGAAGTTCTACGTTTAGGTACGGGGCAGTGCGAAGTACCACCTAATTGTACCTTCTACACTTTTGCGGTGAATTGCCACTACACATCAAACTTTGCTCTGCCTCAAATAAAAAACACACTTACTAACTCTTTCCACTTGTCACTAATTTCGGACACTAACTCAGATACTCCAAAATGTCAGAGTTTCAACATGTTCACCAAACTTTGTAATCCACAGAACACACTGCAGGTCAATATTATATATATATCAACAACGTCCCTTCGTAGAACACAGGCAAACATTGACTATTAATATTTTTCAACTGCGGAAAACCTGAACCTCATGAAACAAACTGCACCTCCTGACGTCACGTGTATACTGATGGACCGAAATGAAAACGAAAGAACAGAGAGTGGGATCTTTTATTATTAAAAGAGCAATCAAAACAAACCACAAATCATGCATTCACAGCTCAGAATTTTACACACTTTTCAGCGCTTCATACTGAATATTAACTTACCATGTGCGTTGTGCTGATATTTTAACTGATAGTTTCTCTTCTGTTCAAACTGTTGAAAGGAATTGTTGGTGGTCTCATTGTCTGGTGCAGTGTTTTTATGGCGTTTTGAAGGACTGAAACAGTCAACCAAATGTTCCGAAAATCTCTCAAAATACCGGTAAACGTTGATGTGTGGCCACCTGGAATACAGTAATACCTCGTTTTATGACCATCGTGGCATTCAGACAAAATGTATGCGGTTTCTCAAAATGTTGTAAGGGTCACGAAGGTCAAACGCTTGAAACAAGTATGCTCTAGTAGGTACGATTATTCTGCTAAACCATGATATTTTTACCATAGGACACGAGATCCTATACGTTTGGATACCAGACTACACCAGTATTCATGTAAATGATGCAACTGGTTATATTGCTAAACGTTCCACACGTAAACATGGGCGTCTGCACAAAGTTCCCCAATAAGGGAAACACTCTCGATATTTTGCTTATCCTTTGCTGGTTTTTGACGATACATTGCAAATGAAAGTTCACGAAACGCTTTACCCTTTCTACACCGTAAAAGGAATTGCCCATGAAAGCATATACTCCATTCGCAACCTTTTTGAAATCGTAGTCAGTTGTAGGTATCACGTTTCCAAAAAGGGTGTACTTTCTGTCGTCCTTTACAGAATTTTCTGAATTTTTGTGTAATCTATTGCAGACAACTGCGTCTGAATTGAACTTGAAATATCCATAACTACGTTTGTGGTGTTCACGTCAGTCGGTGCAAGTTGAACCTCACTTCTCAATCTTTAGTCTGAAATGTTTTTTACACTTTGGCTATATGGAATGCTTTTCTTTTCATAAATTTTTTATATCCATTGTTGAGCACTTTCTGCAAATAAGTCATAATTTAAGTAGAATCAACGGCCAGACCACCAGATCAACATTAGCGGTAAAAAGAGGAAAGTCAGACACTCTCGCGAAACTGTTTCAAGCATTGAGAAGTAGACATGTAAGTTTGCAACGACTAATTGACAACTTTCTAAAGTTACTGTAGAACACCGTCCAGGTTTTAAAAAAGTTAACAGATGAAATATGAAAAGTCGCCACAACAAATACAGCTTCGCACTTGCTCACTCAGAAGTTCAGACTAATCCTTAACGATGAAGACGTATTCCCACAAGCCAACATGGATAATAAGCCACATAGTTTTATACTGTTTGAACAGAAGTCTGCATCAGTGCAGTTTGCTTGAAGCTGTTCACTCAGGCACATTGGTCACACTCAGTCGTGCACTAGCAATGGATGTTTCAATCGTTTGATGGAAGCATTGCTGCAGATTTACTTGCGAGTATTTTCACACAGTACAAAAATACGTAGCGAATCGCTAGCAGCAGGCACTGTCTCGCTGCATTACTTGCTAGGATGTATGCGTTCAACAGTCACATGCATCAAAACGTCTGATACCATAATTTAAGTGAACCTTTGAAGACTGGTTGGAATTGTTGCCAGGTTTCTGTTGCATTACGAAGACCAATGTATAACAAGTCGCTCGCGAGTTTCGCAACCTGCTTCAGCAGGCGAAGGAGCGGGCATGAGTGAACTGCGAGCTCACTATGGCATGGCACCACAACAGTGATCCTGGATCTTGTGCAGTGTGAATGTTATACAGGCAAATAAACCTATTGCAAGAAGTAAATCAATCATTGGAAGTTGAGCTGCGGATTTCATGTTTTCTAGAACATTTTGGTTCTTCGTCCCAATTTTCAGGGAGAGCAAATGCCCATTTTGCCAGTTGAAGATAACCATTTCCACAAAGGTTCACCATTTTTTTCACAACTGGTGGCAGAAACAGCATAAATACATTTTAGACACTTTTCTAATCTTCAAACTTCCAGCGGTTCTATGAAAACTTTCTACGAAGCAATGCATGCGCTTCCCGTTAAATTTTACAAAATTTTCACGGCACTCCACGATGCAGAGGCTTAGCCGGCACGCTAAAGCACTATATTGTATTGTGTAACGTCTTCACTCCCACCCGCAAAATGCTAGACTTCAAACATGCATCGTAGCAAAGAGAAAAACATAAACACACGAAAGAAGACGAGGATACATACATGGCTAAAGAGAGCTCCCAGTCGCTTTCGTGCCGTTGGGAATGTTATACCTAGCGCGCCACATGTAGCAGCCACCGCGCTGCTACAATGAGAAGAGGGAAACAGGGTAATCAATGCCAACAAAAACAAAACTTTTTTGGCTTCTTTATCATTTTTCTATCTAACCACTAGCGTATGGAGGGAGGGCACTGTGCAATGGTCCTCCATCAGACCCTAAAAATAAAAAATGTATAAACAGTATTCGGCAGTAGCGTAACTAAGGGGTGAAAGGACCCCAATTTAAAATAAACCGACTTTGTTTTTTGGTCAGTGATATACGCACTACGCTAAATTTTTTTATAACTACTGTGCGCTTCCTCTGCTTGATTTTCATTTTACGATTGTATTCTTTCACTGAAAAAATTGCTTCACCCGTGGCTGTTAAGTAACTTATCACAGGTAACAATGAACACCAGAAAAAAGCTTCGGCTGGCGTGAGATTTGAGTCGACAAACTTCATTAAGCGTCTTCAACCAGCGATGCATGTCTAAAACTTATAACATCCAAGCACGCATATAGGTTTATTGCATGAGCCTCAGACAACAAAAGTTCACTTTTCTGTCACACTGGCTAAGTCTCGTAAAAGCATTATACTAAAACTTGCTTCCAGAATACACAAATATTCGTATTTGTAGGTGTAATTTTGCAAAATTTTCCCGGGGACATGCCACTTGACCCCCCTACAATGGTTGTGCCTTCGGCATTTTCAGAAATGTTGATTTGTGACGTCACACAATTGTGACTAAATCTTGCCTCCTCCTCGGAAATATTCTGCGTACGCCACTGTATCTAACTATCGTTATCTTGACAGAACGAAATTGATCAAAAGCGTGTTAAAACAATCTTTTATTTTTACAGAACTTTCATTTCAGAAAACTGCAGCTTGTGAAAAAATGCAAGAAAATCCAAAAGAACAAAACGTTCAAACGAATCATCCTCTACATTTTCATGATCCAGCAACAAAACCCAAGCACGGTTGGTTTGTGTTTTCTGCCAAATTTGTAATGATTTACATACAAGCACTGGGTGCTTGGATTTCATATAAAGCAGGGGTCTCCAAGCTCCGGCACTCGGACCAAATGCGGCCCGCAAAGTCGTTTCATCCGGCCCGCGAAGGCATTTTGTCAATGATAAAAAAAATAATACATTAACGAAAAATTTGTTGATTTGGTGAAATACAATCTACCACGAAACAGTGACATTACGTAAGACGTCCGGCCCTCGAACTATCACGCAATAGCATATGTGGCCCTAGGAGAAAAAAGTTTGGAACTCCTGATATAAAGGAATGGATTGCCCGCTTGTTTAAACAAGCACTGCTTATAACAAAGTGAAATTTAACCAAGAATATGCTGGCGTCACAGTAAACACAACCGCCAAATTCGCACGGAAGTAATTGGTAGAAACCAAATAATGAGGATAAATTGTGTCAATTGTTAAAAATTTTTGTAATATTTACACTAGTGTCATAAAGTGCATTCATGTCAACAAGATTTTCGTTTTTTGATGCACACAGGGCTTTTTCAGATATTTAACCAAAAATTCTCAGTTTTCAGAAGCTTCAGAAGTACGTTTTCAGGAAAACAGAGTATTTTCAAATTGGCTTGGATTGTGTTGTGCTCTGTTCTGAGTATTTTTGCTACATGTGGAACAATTCTGCTCATGATAAAGGTTCGTAAGCAGTATGTATTTATAGACAAAGAAACTACAATGAGTTGCATTTGAGCATTTCAAATAGCTCGTTGCAGTTTGTTTTCATTCGGAGAATTACTTTACGACGCATGTTGAAATTTATCTGACAAAATTATTTTTTTCCGCAATTGTTGATCATAAAGGATGAAATTTCTAAAATTCCCCATACTCACCTACACCCATTCATTTTGACCGAACCTGTTTTCTATTTTATAGGTTGTGCATTTCGAGGAAGCAATGAAAACTGTTTCTGTTGAAAACAAAGGTAATAAATACTAGATAGACATTTGCTGCAACTTTAATAAATTTGAAAGCTTCATTCTACATATCTATGTAGCATGCTACAAATTTCTTATTTTTTTTATGTTGCGTTACATAAATGATAACCTTTTCATTTTGCATTATATGAAATTAATCAAAAAATTTGCAGTACATGAGTTTGATCATTATGATACTAAAAATTTAAAAAATGAGTTGGTTTGGCTTTTTACTTCTTTTATACAAATAACTTCCGAAACAAAGTTAGTGAGGGTTTTGCAAATTTTGAAATTCTTCCAACATTCGAAAAAAGAAGTTTGTCCTACAAATGGAAATATTGTGAAAATTAACAGCATTTCTCTTTTACAAGCTTTATTTGGTATAATATTATTAACCCTTCCCAAGCTCAGCAAAAATTTTCGAAATCTGGTTTGTTTTTAGAAAAAGCGCGTAGACTTAAAGACATTACCAGGACGCCACAAGTTAAAACATAATTGGGTCTCGCCCGTGAAAAGACAACGATTTTTGTCAGCACAGATTTGATACACCAGATTTCAGACTAGGTTGCATAGCCAGTCGGTGGTAAGTAAAAACGAAAATGAAGCAAACATTTCATGCTAATTATTTTCATAAAAATTTTATCACAATTATGTAAAGCAACCGACCTCATTATAAGCGATTCTAATGTGTTTTTAGCTATATAATCCATTAGTGAATCCAGGGTTTATGGTTCATCGTAATTAGCAACACTTCCTTGGTACTACTCTGTGTACAAATGTGTTTCTGAGTTTGACTTTTTGTGTTCACTTTTGCAAGTATGTCAATGGATTCCAGGTGATTCACAGTGAGTTTCAACACTCTTACATTTCAAAGTGGGTGTCTTCTGAGAGTTTCAAAGCATATCCTAAGAGGAAAAGTGGGCTTGGATATTTTCACCTCAGAAGGACAACAAAGAATCGCTCTGTTTCTTTGAAACCTCGACGTAATGCAACGAAACTGCACCAGTCAGGCTACAACATGTACCAAAATTGTCGTTAAAGAAATATTACAAACATTCGAAAATAGTTGCCATACCCCTTTAAACCAACAACACAGGTGGAGAAACCCTGACACACACTAAGCCGGATTAAAGGGTAGAGGGCCTGGGTTAAATTTCACTGTAGGGCTCCTACGACGTATTGCGTGACGTCATCGTTTATAAAAATTACGTTTGCGCTGATTCGCAATGTTCTCGTTTGCTTTTTCCGATAATCGCAAAGTGCTTTCTCAACTGCACCTACTAGAGGTTGCATAGGCTGCTAAAGTGGTTGTCACTTTGAGAACCGGTCTACAATACATTCGGATCCACGGAGCGGTTCTATGGTGGCCACGAGCAGAGGCCTTTACTAAATAGCTTTGCCGTGGTATTGTAAAAACCTCCTGTTGAGCAGGGGATCATAAATGTTGAGCGTCGTCGGAAGGGGGCACAAACCAAGTACTGCTTTAAGCATTAGGGGGCGTTGCGGTCACCACTTTGCCCGAAGCTTCAAGTTCATTTAATCCGGTCCTGTCTCTGCTGCGTGTAAGGAAATATAGCTCGTGACGTTTGTTTCTGCCGGCACGAGCAGTGGCGAAACTAGCACATTGGGCCAGGGGGGTCAAATCGCTGTTGTAGGGGCCCGTGTGAAAACCGTAAAGTATATGAC
>JGI24021J15306_10009673_pt1 | contig 11929 bp, 8 predicted proteins | sample Ectturendosymbi1_FD_15306 | JGI IMG/M metagenome (IMG submission 15306)
GGGGGGGGGGCAATAGTGTATTTTTCCTGGGGGAGCCAAAAGTGGTGAAATTTCGAATTAGCAACTCGAAACTAAGAGATAAACATCTTTCTACTGAAAAGGTTTTAGAAAAGTGTACAATTTCAAAGTATGGGAGTCCAAGCCCCCCTTCCGACGGCCACGTGTTCAACGTGGCTCAATGTCGTTTATTAGATGTCAGCTTTGACGGTAGTAGCTTTTCAAATTCAAAGTTACTAGGTACCAAGCGTCGATCGCAATCAGCCGAAAGCTTCAAGGATGGTGGAATTGTGCACAAGAAGAAGACTTTGTATGGAACCCAAACAATCTTTTGAATCAAAGCGTACGGTTTTGCAACGTTCAGTGCAAGGAACAATAGCTTGGCCCGCAATGTCCACGGAACTACCTACACGCATGTAATAGCGCCATGCAACCAGGGACGCCGGAAATGCGGTGCACGACGGAGACTTTTTCCCCCCTGCCCTTTCATAAGGGGTGCAGCTTCTTGTCAGGGGGCACATAAGCCACTACACAACAATCCGAGGGCCGGACGCCTTGCGATTGCCTCAGGATATGTTACATTCTACCAAATCAACAAAGGTTTCGTAAATACATTATTTTTTCATTAGGTATTGACAAAATGTCTTTGCGTCCGTATGAAGTGGCTTCAGGGGCCGGATTTGGCTCGCGGGCCGTGGTTTGGAGACCCTGTTTTAAACAAACGAAATTGCAAGACCCAACACCGCAACGCATCCAAGCAGCTTCTGTCACATCCGTTCGCGCATCATTGGTTACAACGACGAAGTACACCCCACTTCGACCTACACCAGTGTTTCCCAACCTCTTTTTTCGGCCCAGTATAAATTTCCGCAGACTCAAGGTAGACTACAAGAATAATGCAAACAGTAGTTTTAGGAAAATTAGATTGTTTATCGCCAACATTCACAAGTGATAATGAGTGCCTTGTCCCTGTTTTTGTTTCACTAGTTTGTCGAAATAAGGGACTGTGGTCGTCAGCGCACGCGGTCTCTACACCAGTGTTCTTTCGCTGGTGAGCACGAAACGCTTCGTGGGGTGCCACTGCAATCTTGTGCGCATGGCGTTTGTCTGGGCATCACAGTGTCACAGTTCAAAGCCTAAAAAACGCTGAAAATGCTAATTTCCAAAACTGGCATGGGTGAAAAAAATGCCGACACGAGTGACAGAGAGACAAAAAAGCGGAAAAGAAACACTGCTCCGCTGAAGCAAACAGATCATGCCTCGCGCGTGACCTCGGAATTCTTTGCTTTCCGACAACAGACCTGTCATTGCAGCTGAAGTCTTTCTTTTTTCCCGGAGCCCAGTTTTTCACCCTCCCCGCAGCGTCTCCGACGAACACGAAGTCATTTGCGGGGTCGACGGCGATGCCGCCGTTGCCGCGCCGCCGGAGCCACTCGAACGCTCCGGTATCCGGCTTTCTGTACTTATCGTACCCGGTGCTGGCGATTACCTGCGCGAATGTAAAAGTCAGTTTGCTGCAACAGCAGCATTGCGACAAGACGCAGCAGATCAAGACTCAATTGCAAACGCGCTGACGATGGTAGCAGGAGTCTGCAAAAATGTCGTTTGCATCGTTTTCTTTGGCCGTTATTTTCATTATAAGCCTTAAGTTTTTTGACGTAATTAATCCCGCAAGAAAATTCACTATTCACAGCACCTTTGTAAGAAAAAACATTGACTGTAATGTCCGCTGGATCGCTGCGTGTCATTCTTAGCGTTGCCCTTAAGCGACGTCTCCGCTTGATTGCTGATCAGGCCTCGAGTAGTAATTGTTGGCGTGCCGTTTATGCCTCTCCCCGCATTCCTTTCCTTCGCGGCGGTTGCGTTGTTCTTTTAATATGGTACGGGAGAATTTTAGGAACTTCTGTTTTTGTCCCAACTTGAACCGAAGTCTTTTTACACAATCAAGAGATAAGGATCTTTTGACTTCACTGCAGTACTGCATAAGACCTGCCTTCCACAATATTTTGGTCAATGGCGTTGAATTTTGCACGTTCGGCTTAAGTATGTAAGCGTAAATTCGCATAAAGCCGGCAAAGTCCATGAACTATAAATTGCTACGTTTTCCGGCGGTGGAGCTAAACCAAGGGTCAGGAAGCTGCAGTGATATTGTAGTTGTTGATTGAAAGTGCCGGTAAAAAAAAAGAAAAACAGACGGGAATTTCTCAACACGCCTTACGCAAAACCAGGAATGTCAACAAGCGGTTGCTCAAGCCACCTTGAACAGGAAGTTTACCAGCTAAAACCAGTCAGCTCTGGTTCTCAAGCAGACAGATGAGGTTGGAGGGATCTTCCGTGTTTATCACAACGTTTCCGGAAACATGAGTAAGCGACGTAACGCAGCCGACTAGTTGCAGGCGCTTCGCGTCAAACGTCACCCATGACGCGAAGGTGCTGCAAATGTTGTTTCTGCAGAGCACTCACGGTCCCTTGTCGAAGTTCTGCCTTTTCATCTGCAACCGGCTTCAGAATGGTTTACTGAGACGGGCATACGTTGTTTTTTGACAAGCAATGATTAGGACGGCTAGCGACAAAACCACTCAGATCAGTTATACAGGGGAACCACTGAATGTTCCGCAAAAATCGAAAACTTCGCCGCTTGATTGTAATTTTCCTGTATTTTGGGGGCAACTTCTCTGTTTGTGGTTCGGGAATTAAAAATCAGGATGAGATGATCATATTCATTGTTAATAATGGTTCAGCATGAAAAATGCCTTCATGAATTTTACTTGTGACGTGGCTAACCCGCCGACCTTGGAAACAGCTGCTGATCCACCAGCTGTATATTACACGACTGTGCACGAAGTGGCCAGCGCGCATGAAGCCAAGGCCTCTCAACGTATGGACGATGTCAACAAAGTCGTCCGTGTTTTCAGGACACTCAACTCCCACTGGAATCGAAAATCTTAACGTCCGCTGTTCCAACCCTGTTAGAACAATTTGTGTCAGCGACGCGCGGCGCACGGTTGATGAAGCGCTCTCACATCGTCTGGATGTTTAAAGTACTTTTCAGCAGGGATTGAAAGAAACAGTGCCAGGAAAAGGTTACAGAAGGTTAGGTTACAAAAGGTTATAGAAAGCCTTGGTTGCAAAAGGTTACCAGAAAAGGTTATAGAAAGCCTTGGTTGTAATAGCTCCGTGCATTTGCCAATGCAGTCACTTTTGCGTTCGTCAGGAACATTGTTTCGCTTCATCGATTTATCGACCAAACCGCACTCACAACAGCTACAAGCCAAGTTGGCAGTGTCAGCATCTAAGCGACAGTCTGAAACCAACATGTGTAGGCTTTGAAATTAAAAATCTTGGAACGTTCAAAATTCCGATGAGCACTCGCGAGTCGTGTATTTTAGAAAATTCACGCGCAACAATTCCGTTGCCACCCGCAGCTGAGGTGGCAGCTGTGTCGGTAATGGCTTTGAAACTGTAAGCAAGCATTGTCGCTTTTGAATCCTGCATTACACGAGCAAAATTTGCAAACCTTACCCAGGGCTTGTTTTCCATAAAGCCGGACTATACGCTTTCCGACCATTTCAGACTTTCTTGGGTGAAGGTCATTTAGAGCAGAACGAGCGTTAACGCACCACACGAAATAACTGAATGGTAAGCGCAAAGTACAAGTTTCGTCGCACACTTGCATAGCGATAGATAAAAAAAACGATATGAAGGATACAGGACCAAAAGAAGGTCGAGGCTGGATATGCTGAGAACCGAAGGCGCGAGTTGTGATTAAGACATTTCTGTTATAATGATTATAATGGACAACTCCCCCTTTAGGAACATTGTTACGCAGCTATGAATCACTTCCAACCCAAAAGTGTTGACCACCTTATAGCTCAATGCAGAAAAGCAAGAAAAAAGGAAAGGTGGACGCTTTCACATATTCTGCTAATAGGTTTGGTTGAAAAGTAAACGACGTCGCATTTGTAATTTTTAGAGCGAAAGGTTGCGTTAAAATCACCTGATATCGATATGCGTTCTTGGAATACGAAATTGATCGTGGTGCTGTTGATAAAAAGTCACTTCAGCCCAGTTCCCCGTCCGCAGATTAAGTCATAGAAGCAACGCCCCCATACTTCGGCGTCCCTAGACAGCGCTAATAAGTAGCGCAAAAAGAAATGCAGCTCGTCAATTTCACCCAGCACTCTTGGCATCTATGTTCCTTTTCGCAGAAAGGTGACTTCTTTTTCAAAGGTTTGGGGATTCGTCTCAATTAACCACAAAACCAGGATTGCAACATTTTGACTTGCCTTAAAATTCTACAACGATACACAATTTTCCGATTTTTTCGGAGCCCGAAATCGAAGGTTATTTCGGGCTCCAACTGGTACAGTCTGTGGACTCTAGAAACAGCCGCATCATCAAGGCCGAAATGCTGCGCAATAGGAACAGAAGCCATTATCGTTTCAAAGCCAGCAGGTAAAGCGTACTTGACATGGGACATTCAAAATGTCGACGATGGTCTCGACCTTCCGCTTGAAATAAACTTCCTCAGTGCCGCAGAGTCCACCTTGATTGGTTATCACCACTAACTTGTAACCTGCAGGAAGAGTAAAGTGAAAATGACCGTTTTGTCGGAGCCCTAGCACATCGTGTACAGGATTGCTATTGTGCCTGAGGTCGGTTTCGCACAAGCAAATTTACACGAACACAGATGGGCTTCATTTCAGCAGATCGTGCATTCAAAACCGAACATGTACAGAAAACGAAAACTATTTTGAGCTCTCACAAAACGCCCGCTATTCTTCAGATAGGAGAAAGACAAAACAAAACTGAGCAAGCACAGCGTAGGAAATTTCAAAATGAAAATGTTGACTGAGTAGCGGGTTACGCTAAGCCTACTTTGCTATTGGCCCCAAGGTGTGATGTCATTTGTCGAAACGATTCCTTGCCTATAGTCGCAGTATGATTACATCACTACAAGACTTAATTGCAATTACGTCACGTTATCTGTGGGAAGGTGCATTTGTCAGCACATGATTGAACTCAGCAAATTCTAAATTGTTTTTTAAATTTTCAAACGCCAGCTTAGCAGGTAACAGAATATTGCCAATTCCCTCCTGTATAAAAGTTGAAATTTGGAAAATAGAAAAATTCAATTATTAACCCTGGTACCTTCGAACACAGAGGTCGATGACAACCGTGATGCAGGTAAAGCCAAAAACCTACATATTTAAGAGACCAAGGCGTAAAAAGCTGCTGAGCAATATCTATTTTTGGCATTTTTCATTTTTACAACAAAAACAAAAGAATTATGCTACCTCTGCGAATGTGAACCCTGTATTTCTGGACTGAAACTGCACATCTGACTGCTTCGAGGTAGTCAGTTTAAACGCTAGAAGAATCACCAAGTGCACGACAAGTTTAGAATACCCAAGTTCAGAACAAGTAGCCAACCAACACAAACACCACTGCATCGAATTTGTTTTAAAGCGTTGATGCAACAGCACTGACCTTCGCTCGCTAATCGCCGCAGTCGAACAGGAACTTCGTCGAAGAGAAACTTCCAGTCTTTGTCATCTATCGCGAAAATGTCACCTGCACAAGACACCTGCATGTAGCTGGGCATGACATGATCAAAAGATTCTCGCCAATGAAAGGTGGAAAACTGGGGATCTCTGGCATTTAAAAAAAAGCACGATGAGAGCCGGGAGGGGTTTTCTGCACAGGGGCGTTTGCGGACGAAATCATCGACCTGCAGCATTTTACAGGGACCGAGTTTACTAGAAAACTTTGGGGGGGAACAAACTTTGTGTGATGTGCATTTTATTGTGGATGTTACACAAATGTAATATTATGGTTTGCGTTTCGATGACGTCACCATGTTCACTCATTAGTGAATGTTCACGTTTCGAAAAATTGGCAAAATGGGAGGCAAATTGTGAAAATGATATATTTTCAAATTAAGGAACACAATTATCAACAATCATGATAATTTCAGTTTACATAGTAAATCTGTGCACTGTCTCTATAGGTAATCCGATGATAATGTCCTTTTTTCTTATTTATTCCCGGGTTTTATGCTGGGGGTTTTCAACAGTAATGTAACCACGCAATTTTGTACAACTACATTATTTTTCATAACAAAATATTGGGAGGACAAAATATATTGTGCGCCCACTGTCCCCATGAAACTACGTCCCTGGCATTTTATCTTTCTCACTGCAACACCGTATGTGCAGAAATTGATGGAGAAATCGTTCGGGATAATTAGTCGAGAAGATGGGAAAAGAACAGTATCGTGGCCCACTGAAATAGTCAATTTTTATAAAGCAACTATAACTGAACTGCTGATGCAGTTGTTGTTTCAAATTGCATCAAATCAATTCTGCGAAGGATTGCTTCGTTTTCGAAGTGCATCATCACCAGCAGCCCAATTCGCGAAAAACAGATGTGATTCAGCGATTTGTAAGCTTTTTTTCAACATGTGTCGACGTTCAAAAACAAATTGTGAAGACGCGCGGTTAAAGGCAATAAGAAGAGCAATATCAAAATTCGACCCACACGTACCCGATCGCGTTGCTATCAGAGTCCAGTCGAAATCGAATGCCATGATCTTTGAACGATGAACGAGTCCTTTCGATTCGTAAATAAGTAGGTCATCATCGTATTCGTACCAGCCAGGTGATCTGGTGTTTGCTGCGTTGCTTTGGGAGGAGCAGTTCGACTGTTCATCGCTGCACAATGAAATACAGCAGTTGTTATAGTCGGCTGCGACACAAGGAAAAACTCTTGGGGGCTTTGCAGACCCGTAGCCAAGTTTCAGAGAGCAAAGTACATTTTTAGGGGGGAAAATATTTTTGTTTCTATTGTTTGTTTGAAATGTGTTTTTCTGGGCACAACAAAATGTGGGGAGTAATTGCCCCCGAATGCCCCGCGCGGCTACGGGCCTGAGGCTGTGAGCAATATGCCTGACGACGCAGTGGCCCCTTCAGCTTTCACGCCCAAGCCCGCCGGGAAAGTGACTGTTGGGACGTACTGTATACTTTAGGTACCTAGAGACTGCGGCGCGTTTTTTCCTGAACCGAGAGAAAGATGAAACGAATTTCGTGGCACACAAGCAATTACTCTTAAGACGTAGATCAACCTGACTTAATCATTACTTGGCTGAAAGCCCCTTTGCGACATTGGATTTACGACGTTAGGAGCTATGCGCCAGTCACAAAAGTGACATACTCACGACACAGGTCTACACGCTTGTTTTTGTATTCGACCAACCGGGTGGATAAGAACGGTACTGCAAAGTTAGCTATTCATCCGGAAAAGCAACCGGACGTAGACTCGGTAGAGTTTTAAAATCAGAAAAAATAACGTAGCCAGGCGCAAAGTTTTCAACAGGCGGAGCGGGAAGGCTTGATGCTGACGAGCTTTCGACGCGGCGAAAAAATTATGTTCGACGTTAAACGAAGTTCGCAGCTACTTTCTGGCCGATGCAAACGCTCATGCTCAGCAGACCTTTTTGCGTACTTGAAGTTTGACATTGTGTTCCTGTGAATCTCAAAACTACCGCCGTCACAGCGCCAACGGTACCGTCGGGCAGACTGGCTCCATCGTCCGCAGAATCCTTCGTATTCCCGACGTCAACGCTCACCAAGCAGTTATTTAGCGCACCGCGCTGACAGACACGATCACGAAACCTAGTTTTTACACTACAGCATGCCTGCGTAAACAAAAAATAAAACAGAGCAATTGCAAAAGAGAATGGCGTTTAAAACTAAAGGCACCCAAATCGATGATATCGCTATAAAACGGGAGGGGGGTCCACGATTTTCTCCGACAGCTTTTCCGAGAATATCCTACGCTCTGCCCTGGCTCGTTTCTCAGCTTTTTACGTTATTCGCACAGTGACAGAGAATTGACATGCCTGTACGCTCACATCGGTTATGGAACGCTCAGGACTCAGTTTTCGTATGCCGTATCGAAGGAACAGAAATCGTAACAAACGGAACAGGCAAACATTATGGAATTCGTCCGAAGATCGGCACCCTATCCGGTTTAAAAACCTTCTGTATTTTATTGCTTGAAATCACTATGGAGAAATTCTGGAAAGCCCAATACAGTATAGAATTTGCTGAAAACACTGTATATCCAAGAATAAAAGATCCAACTCAATATTGGTTTGGGACGGAATTTTTTCATGACAAAATCCAAAAACCGCAGATCCGTTTTGTTCATGCTAAACATTTCATCTCCTCATGGTTTTGTGAATAAAGTGCATTAATGAAATTTATTCGTTCTAACCAGCGATTTATCGACGTCACTAAATCGAGCGTTTTCCAGCCGTCATCATATGATGCAGTCAGTTGCTTGTTGCGTCACACAATCAGTTGCTGCGTCAATGAGCGGTAGGAACGTTTTCAAAAATGCCACGTAACTATGCTCATCTTTTTCATCTTAAGTGAGTGCAAGAAGCGTGCGCAGTCGTATTCTCGCTCATTTGTATGACGCCGGTTAAATATTAAATACATCCAAAACTGACTAGGCCTGGAGTGGATGACGGTCATAGCAAAATGAAACGCAGATGTTTCAGAAAACACTGTTATCATCATAAACACAGAGAAAAACTTTTTTTTCTCATAGCACCAGTGGTGGTAAGTGGTTACCGAAATGACTTTTATTTCGTTTGCTTTGGCCGTTATTTTTATTGATCTTCGGAAAAATCTACATGTGCAAGTCTTTTGAACAAAAGCTTTGCACCATTATCGCTCTTCAGTCAGTTTGTTTCGTCATTCACCCTCCTCCGCAATGAAGTCCATGATTAGTAACAAGATTACCAACGAAATCAACATTCCGGCAGAGCAACATCGTTAGAGAGAAACCACTTATACTAAGCATGAATCAATTTAATTTAGGACGTGTTTAAATCATGATAGATCTCTAGAAAACAGAAAACAGTTCAGGCACACACACACACGATCAGCTTGGAATAAAGGAGATGCGAAAAAAGCTATGCAGACGTGAATCGGCAGCATGGTTACTTCGACATGCTGCGTGTCGCGGAGTGAAAGCCACTTTCTAGAACTACGGTCGAAACGAGTGAATCAAACACAGAAAACTGTTATCAAGCCTTGGCATCCGACCGCAAGAAGCCGAGCCGCGATTGTCTGAGACAGGCGTCACCAACATGGTGCCCGCGGGCACAAGGTCGCTCGCAAGGATCATGTAGGTCGCCCGCGGGCACAAGGTCGCTCGCAAGGATCATGTAGGTCGCCCGCGGGCCTGCTCCAAAAATAACATTAGCATGATCAATACTCGAATAATTAAAGGTAAATTGAGCAAAATTTTTATTTCAGAAGTGTGCATCAAACTAGTAGCCCTTCGAATTAATCGGTACACGAGAAGTAGCTCGCAGTTACAAAAAGGTTGGTCACCCCTGATCTGAGACAAACGGGCCGCAGACCAGTGCCTCTTGGCTGGACTCTGTGCGAAGCTGAACAGAAGCAATTGCGGGACTATCGCCTGATTCAAGTTGGAACGTCCTTTCACAATATTCAGCTGATTGCTTTGCTGGAATGAGATCGGAATTCCAGCAACACGCTGGTTGGCAAGCGACAATTCACGTCTCCCTAAAACACAGTGTTGCGTCGATCGCACACCTACGTGCCAACCACAGTAAGTTTTAAGAAGTTTCTCGAGCTTTGCGTTGTCGGATCAGAATGCGGACTTCCGCGCGTGGTGCGGGTATAAAGAGCGCGAGAGTAGACAAGCACTGCTGTCACGTAGATGAGTGTTACGCGGATCTGGATCATACCTGCCTACAACATTTACTATTACACGACGTAAATATGTGAACGCCATTCAGGTTCACTTGCAGACAAGATCAAGAACACGGGGATCGTCCCTACGTTAGGACAAATCCCACACACCCTTTGCCCCAAACGCCGCAGCGACCAATGCTGATATAACAGCAAAACACCAGCAGAGGTAATCAGCGGCGCTCTGCTGAAAGACAAAATAAAAATGGGGGGATTGCTTGCTTTGAACTTGACGTTATCTGATTGCCAGTATATAGTGCGGAATTGACTTCTCCGCACGCTTAGTCTTGATTGCATAGCTGTCGCGGATTAACGCAGTTCGAGAGGGTAGCGCTTCGTCCCCTCCCCAGTCCAGTCCGGAACTTGCCGATCTAGTCCAAATACATGCGATAGGCGTCGCGACGCTCGTCGTCGTCGAACTGCGGGACGAAGTTGAACCTGACGATCCGGTCGAATCCTTCCGCCGGAGAGGGATCGACGAAATTCTTCCGAAACGAGTAGAGCACCATCGCCGGAACGACGTCATGCTCCGAACCGGACAGCTCGCGAAATCTGCGGATAAGAGAAAGGTTAAGGTTGCCGGGGGTCAAATGGCGGCGGAAGGGAGCCTCGAATATCTGGATTTTGAAAAATTTGATATTTTTCTATTAACTTTTCAGTAGAAAGATGCTTTTCTTTTAGTTTCGAGTCGATCAAATGAAATTTCACCGCTGTTGCCCCCCTTGGAAAAATCCTTCCGACGCCCATGCCAAGGCTTGTAAAGTGCGCTGGCAATGCTGCTCTGCAAGTCGTGCGTCGTGCTGCGCCCGGCGATGTCGAGCGAATGGAAGTCATCGCATGCGGCGCAGTGAGCGATGAAGAGAAGCTTTGTGATCGCGGCGTAATCACGAGCTGCGCCATCGTCATCATTTATTGCAGTTACTGATAGTACATCATCCGATTGTGGCTGTAGCTGTTTTTACATATATACAGTACATATATGGAGAGAGAGCTCACCGGCAGGTTTAGCGATGTCATTTCACCTTTGTTTTCGTCCAAAACGTGCTGCACCATTTTAGCCACCACGCCAAAACAACGCGATGCAATTTTTTTGCACAACGATGACCGAACTTGACCCACCTGTTGTTATGGAAAGCGTGCTCGATTGTGACGTTTGAAACGAAGCAACGGCACTGGCAACCGTGCTGCTTCGCACAGTCGATGTATCTGCAACAAAGCAAACGAAACAAGAATTAAAACAAAACATGAAAAGTGAACCAGTACGCGTCTTCTGTGCCGAGCAATTGCATGTTACCTGCGACAAACAACATGGGCAACAAGCAGAGCGGTGAAAACTGAAAGATCCTTAAAGTCCGGGTAGATAATAGGGAAGACTAAAAATTTATGCCAAGTCCAATTATATCTTAAATAGTCAATCGTTCCACAAAAAGATATAAACAACGGAGAGGTCACGGTGGTTCCACCCGATTGTCATTCGGAGCAGGTCTCATTCGAAAAGGGAGAGGCGACGAACAAGCGAAACGGGAAAATTGTGATAGAAGAGCTTACCTCATAAAAAAACCTAAAACGGTGGAACTCGTTTTACCCGAGTCGCATTCCAGCTTCATTTGTGCAGTTGATTTACAGAAAGCAGCTTGGGGAAAAATGCGTAATGCTTTCCAACACGCCTTAGAATCCCGCTTCCACGCGGACACAGAGTGGTTACGTGCTAAACTGATTTTGAATTCTAGAGCAGGGGTGGGCAATTAGCGGCACGCGGGCCAAATGTGGCCCGCCACCTCGTTTTCACTGGCCCGCGGAAGCATTCAGAAAAGATCTTCAAACCTACATTACTCCAACTTAACCTAATATTTCTTCCAACATTTCACAGTTAATGTTACCGTTGAGCCTAACTTGAAGCGAGACTTGCTGCTATTACCACGGACTTGCTTCTATTTGCATCAGAAGGTGTGGCCCTCCACTAAAAGCGACATTCTCAAAGTGGCCTTCGAGACAAATTAATTGCCCATCCCTGTCCCTTCGCGCTGCAGCAACATGGGCGTCGGAGAGATTTATTCCAGGCGGGGGGGGGCAACGGTGGAGTTTTCCAGAGGGTGGCCAAAAAGACTTTTTCCAGGATGGCGCAACAGTGGCAAAATTTC
>JGI24021J15306_10009675_pt1 | contig 11928 bp, 7 predicted proteins | sample Ectturendosymbi1_FD_15306 | JGI IMG/M metagenome (IMG submission 15306)
AAAATCGTTTTAATAAAAGTATATTAAATGGTATATTGGCTATTTAGGCAGTAGCATAAACAATCTAAAGTTATTATGAAGTAGCTGACCAAAATGAGCAAGAAAACGTTGCATTGATAGCCAACACCAATACTAGCCGACCTTTCCTATACCTCTGCAAGAAACCATCTGCCTGCAATTGTTACATGAAACATTAATCGTCATTTAACAAAGGCTTGTTGTTACGTATTAATTAACGCAATTAGCTTTCAACAATCAACTCAAACAATCTGCTATCTGCAGGGCCTCTGAGAGAAAATTTTCCCGTATTTTCTGGGGCCCTCGTGGAAATTCGACAGAATTGTTTGTATAGTAATCGGAATATCGATTTATAGTGACAACCTGCTTGATTACAGAAAATCGCAGCTTGCGCTCTTACATTCTCCAGGGTCCCAGTACCTGCCGGGCCCGGGAACAATATACCTCTAGTACCCCCCTCTCGTAGGCCCTGGCTATCTGTCTAAACTAGATGAGCTGTGTGTTATTGTAAATGATCAAGCATTTGTGGTTTATCAATGAATGAGAACTAAAAACGTTACGTAACGTGTCCGTGTTAAAATAAACTTATTAGCCTGATTTGAAAAAGGAAGAGAAATCTATGAAATGTACGACTTTCCACTGGACGGAGGAACACGATCTGAAATGTCAGAAGCAGAAGTAGTTTGGATGCAATGACCAATAACAAAAAGGCGTAAAACGGACTAGAATGCCAGATAGGCTGGATTTTGCCCATCCCTGGGTTAAGACCTTATGTAAATGCGACGTGCTTGAGGCATTTTCAAAACTTCAGTTTTTTTGCTTGAAAACGTTACTTACAGTGCCACAGCCTTTACATCTTATAATCATTTTATGTTTAACAGTCTTTCGTACTTCCGTCTTTTGGTAACAGTCTGTCCCATGTTCTGTCTTTCTAATATCACAAGAAGACGTGTTACACACAATGTAAAAGTTTTGAAGTAAAAACTCGAAAAAAGAAATATTTTCCCAATCTTTCCCTTAAAATAAGTCAAACAACGTTGCTGATGATCTGTACGTTATTGAATATCATTCCACTCGCCTCGTACTTCACGAATGATTTACTGACAGCGTCAGTTCAGGATGACGCGGAAGCAAAACAGCCGCACACTTTTGCCCAGTTCTTACTGCGTTGGTGATGCTAACAGGTAATTAAATGAACATCTGTATGAACTAATTGCCTTCAGTTGTTTTTGCTGTAACTTTGTGATAATTTGTCCATTTTCCATGGGATAAACTCATGAATAGTCTCATTGAAAATGTTTCCCTTTGTTTATCTATTTTTCATAGTTATATGCCACAAAGATGGCGGCAAGCAAATCGGTCATAGTTTATGATTAGCAATTTTTTCCTTGCTTAAAACAGATCATTGAAATATGTCAAATACAAAAGCAATATCAAAGTTCATATGTNATTGCTAATGGTTGGTGAAAGCTGTATTTACTCCGCAACACGGATGGTGTTTTCAGTTGGAGTGAATTACACTGGAAACGGTTTTGTAAAATGATTGACTTTATCCGCCTTTGGAATTTGTCACTACAGTANANCTTTGTCATAGCCCTCAGAAAGCTGTGATAGTTTACAGAAGGAATATATTTGTCATAGCTCTCAGAACGTACCGTACAACAAAAGTGAATAAGATGTTATTTTATCAACAACAGAGAAGTATGGAAAGAGATGATTGATCATGTGTAATAAAAACTTGAAGAAAAAGTTTGTGATTATGTCTTTCAGTCAATGGCCTTCTTCGCACCCACCCCCTTAAAACTAACAGTGCAGTAAAACTTTGAAGCTTTCGTCTCAGTACAACTTGATTGGATTTGCAGCAATCAAAACTCAATTTGTTTGATTAAAATCACTTTGTACAGAAAGAAATTTCCCGGATAAGAATAACGTTTTGTTGCAATGGTACTTAGAAACAAACAATTTCGAAATCGTTAACTTCAATTGCTTTCATCACAATTTCTTCAGCTAATCTTATTTGAATGAATATAATGTCCCTGTTCTATCAAGATTAGGTTTNTTCGAACTCACCCTCTTGTTTGTTGATAAGTAGTTATTTAAATTGTCTACAGAAGCCATAATCAGGCCCGTAACCAGCTTGGGACACCAGGTGGGGCGAAGAGTTTTCTGAGAGGGGTCCAAATATTTTAAGCTATGTCCAATAGTTTTAAACTATGTTCAACAAATTTTTCTCCAGGTGGCGAATAAAATTTTAGGGATGCTTTGCACCCCGTGCACCCCCCTGGTGATGGTCACACCCCGTTCACCCCCCTGGTGATGGTCTTGGATATATTTAATCACTTTTTCAAATCATCATTTCTCGGAGTATTTTGCTTAGGTCTTGCCAATGTAGAATTTGATGGAACCAAAAATGTTTCTATTTATTTTCAGTTAGATTTCAATCTTAACTGCATGATGGTGATATACATTAAGCGTTTGTACAAGAGTTACTGGTCGTAGCTATTGTTAAACCCATCAGAACAATGATGGTGATCAAATTAGCGTATTGTTCTTGTCTAATTGAATATTATCCCTAAAAATATCTGCAATAATTATTCAACTTACATTTAACGCCTTGTTGAAACAGTCTTGTTCTGTAGAGACCTTGTTCAAGTGAAGATTATAAGTGAAAAGAAGCAGACGACATATAAAGAATGCAAAATTTGTGAAAAGGTTTTGGTAAATACTGTACATCACCTTTGCAGTCAGATGTCTGCATCTGAAATCCCATGTTGCTGAAAACACGTAGATATGCGTCATTTCAAGCATATTTATTTCAAACAGATAAATTGAGTGAGCTTTATATATTACATCTTCAGTTCCACGTCTTCTTCGATTGTTCGATGTGTTTAGTTGGCAACAAAATATAACAGAATTTGATGTTCAATAGTTTTTGAAACAACAAATTAAAGTGCTATTTGTTTGCTAAAACATGTTAATTAAAATGACAATACACAAAAGATTGCAAAGAACAGGAATTCCAATTGTATTTTTCTTATTGAACTTCATTTTGTGTTTTAGAAACAAAACATACAGGACTAGTTCTCAGTAGATGACAGTATTGGAACTAGAAATATCTACGGGTGGTTGTATTTTGTAATTGGTAAAATACCAGTTTGCAAGTGGAATGTTTGTACTTAAACTCCAATAAAGAACGAAAGTGATGGAAGGCAATGCACACTCTACGACTCAGCCAGAAAGTTCTGTAAAAGGCAATGCAAGTCGCGTTGAACAAATCGAATGGATTTTCGGTGAATCATTTAACTTACTTGCCGTTCTTTACGTGGTTTGGATCGGATTGAGCTTAATTATTCACGGCAAGCGAACAGGGAAATGGCGAAGAGAGAATCAATCCAATGCGTCACAGTTCGCTTGCGGAAAAGTTTACACTTCCGCTGTCTTTGCAGCTTTTTGCAGTTTTTTGCGATTGTTGGCGAATCAAGTTGCTTTCAACGTGGGCTACACAGACGAATCTTCATCTATCTGCGAAGTTGTAGTCGACATTTGTTTTGCTTGCTACACATTGACCATAATAAGCACATACTTGTTTCTTTGGTTTCGGCAACGTTCCTTATACCAACATCCAGCAATGAAATTTTATAGAAAAACTTGGTTAACTGGTCTCAGCTGGATCAGTATAATTTTCACTTTCAGTGCAAGTTCACTCATTTCATTGTCCTTCATCATCCCTGAAAGCTCGGTTCAATCGCGCTACGGTTGTGCAAGAAGATCAAGTGACTTCATCTTCTGGCCGTACTATTTACTAATTGTGTTCTCTACGATTGCTCAAGGGTTTATGCTCTTTTTACTTCTTTATCCACTTTTCTCTCACGTCACAACAAACAATGGCGAACGCGTAATGAGGATCATGCAGCGGTCAGCTGTGTTCGCTGGAGTCTGCGTTTTGAGTGACGTGCTGGTAGTTGTCATTGTTCTTTTTGTTGTTTCTGACAAAGCGACAAGGGTTGCGACTTTAACTGCTTACGACATAAACATGATTGTAAATATTTCGTGCGTTTTCTTTTCGTTCGAAAGGTGGCGAACTCTGCTAGCGTCTCCTGTCACTTACTGCTTCTCATTCAAATCGGATTTTGAAGCACCACCAACTGCGAACACCAGACTTGCAGACCAATCACCACCAACTGCGAACACCAGACTTGCAGACCAATCCGCCGTTCCGCTCTGTCGACGACAAGAAGTTTAGTAGGAATAACTGTAAACAAACAACACGTTTAAATGTGTACTCCTTTACCTAACTAAACGTGCAATCAATGAATGGTTTCGTGGCTAAGAGCAACCGTACATAATCTCGCTGCTCTGCTTGTATTTCCGAGTTTTGCGAAATGAATCGGATGATTTTAGAGTTCTGTTGTTACACTTTTTCAGACTTGTTCGTCTATATAAGATGGTTATTAGAAATTCAAGCCGTTTTCACCATTATATGATTTCACCAATTTTTAAAATATACTTTCAAACAATGTTAAAAAACAGATATTCGAAACTAGACCGTGAAAAGCAGGGGTACCAAAGTAGTGGCCCGCGATGCGTTTTGGGTATTTTCAATTAATTAACATTTACGTTATTCAGTTTATTCATTGAGGTTTAAAAGTGCTCAGCTAGCGAGTGAACAAGTTCCTTAACACATCGAACGCTGGTTGTTTGGAAACTTGCCCTAGTGCAGAACGCCGGCCCAAGCGCAGAACGCCGGCGTACGATATACTCGTACTTCACTTCAAATGCCAACCGTTGAGCGCCGGGTCGTATGTTTTCCTCTATAAAGTACGAACATTTCGTACTAGTCTCTAGCAACCAGAAACATGTATTTATAATGCTCGCTGACGTAAGGTGTGGCCAGGAGAGCATTTCAAAGCAACCAAGGTATATTTTGCCTGCAGTCATGGTGGTTTTGCCTGCAGTCACGCACGCGTTTCGCCGAGTGCGGAAATAAGATCGGCCTGTTGTAACCCGAAATAAGATCGGAATAGTTCGGCATATGATCGGCCTAAGATCGGCCTGCTGTAACCCGAAATAAGATCGGAATAGTTCGGCATATCATCGGCCTGCTGTAACCCGAAATAAGATCGAATCGAAACATGATCGGCCTGCTGTAACCATGTGGCTGTTTGTCTCGTCACATTGCATTTCATTGGGAGCGGTTTTTAATGTAACGTGGATAAACAATCACTCAGAAATTTTCTTAATGACTTAAAACCTACCATGTAGAGATTTGATGATATTTGCTTGAGCATAGATATTTTTTTCGGCAGCAAGTAACTGCTTTAGGCGTGTGTTCAACGCTGCTTCACAAATATTCGCTCTTGGCAGATTTCAAATGACCTGTTAGTGTAAAGCATTTGTCAACGCAGGCCAATGCAGAGTGCATAAATAATTACTCTACAACTTTTTTACTGAATTAGAACATATCATGTAGAGATTTGACTATTTTTGCTTGAGNATCAATATTTTTTTTCGGCAGCAAGTAAATGCNTCAGCCGTTTTTTCGATGCTNCTTCACAAACATTCGTTCTTGGCAGATTTCAAGTGACCNCGTTTGTGTAAAGCTTTTCTGAACGCATGCCAGTGTGATGTGGATGAAAAATTAGTGTGAGTTGGAACATCATGTAGAGAGTTGACGGTTTTAGCTGCTGCAAAAGTGTTTTATTTTCAACAGCAAGTAACTGCTGGAGCTGCCTGTTCGGCTGCTTCAAAACATTCGCAGTTGGCAGATTTCAAATGACCCGTTAGTGTATAGCATTTGTGAACGCATGCCAATGCAGAGTGCATAAATAATCATTCAAAAACTTTTTTTACGGAGTTAGAACATATCATGTAGAGATTTGACTATTTTTGCTTGAGCATAAATATTTTTTTCGGCAGCAAGTAACTGCTTCAACCGTGTTTTCGACGCTGCTTCACAAACATTCTTTCTTGGCAGATTTCAAATGACCTGTTAGTGTAAAGCAATTGTCAACGCAGGCTAATGCGGAGTGTATAAATAATTACTCTACAACTTTTTTACTGAGTTAGAACATATAATGTAGAGATTTGACTATTTTTGCTTGAGTATAAATATTTTTTTCGGCAGCAAGTAAATGCTTCAGCCGTTTTTTCGATGCTGATTCACAAACATTCGTTCTTGGCAGATTTCAAATGACCCCGTTTGTGTAAAGCATTTCTGAACGCATGCCAGTGTGATGTGGATAAAAAATTAGTGTAAGTTGGAACATTATGTAGAGAGGTAACGGTTTTAGCTGCTGCAAAATTGTTTTATTTTCAACAGCAAGTAACTGCTGGAGCCGCCTGTTCGGCTGCTTCACAAACATTCGCACTTGGCAGTTTTCAAATGGCCCGTTAGCGCAAAGCGTTTGTAAGACAGGAAGGGCATCGCGAAGAATAACACCCGTTGATTTGCGAAAAAGCAGTAATTCAGTGATCGCGGCTTGTGATTTTTTTGCTGCTTCCCAACACTACATATCAATGGAGATTTAGAGTTCAACAGAGGACAATAAAAGATCCTGCTAACAATGGCTCACATTGCACCCTTGCTGCTCGTTCTTTACCATCGCAACAACGCCAAGCACCTGAACGTGAGTACATAACGTTTTCACAAATCTAAAACCATGTTTAGGACCAGCTGATAAAACTGTTGTAGTTTCTTCCTCTCATTTCATGCACTACAATCTTGACATGCGGCCGCTAGAAGGTAATCACAACATGTTCTGTGATATTCACGTCTTTTCTGCAACAACAACAACAACAGCAGAAGCGTTACATTTCAGCGTCCAAGAGCTAGCAATTGTCGAATGCTCAGGCCACGTGCAAATAAAAATTTTGCGTTGTTTTTTTTTGTGCAAAGAAAATTTTGTGTGGCTTTTTTATGCGAAAATAAAATTTTGCGTGTTTTTTTGTTGTACAATGTGTGTAATATTTTTTTTTTTTTGGAGTTCAGTTAGTGCAACGAAAATATCTATGAAGGTTTTATGTATTGAAACGAAATAGTGCTGTACGTTTCAGTCAAATCGAAACCAAACTGAGTTATTTAGCGATCGGCAAAGCGCAGCTGAACGCCTGTGCTTTTTCGGACGAAGTCGAAAAGCAGAAATGATGTCTAGGACAAGGTGATATAAAAACTGTCATAACATTTCTTCTCTGCCATTTGTTAATTCCAAACTTGGCAGGATGCTTTGCAACAGCTATAGCAACCGTTTCTGTGATTTTTACATTTTTCCCGTTGTTGGAATAGGCGCAATAAACTTTCAAAGTAAAAAAACAGGCAATCCACCCTAGTTTTCGGGTGTTTTTTCTCTCCAAAAGTAGTGGAAAAATTTTTTTATTTCAATTTTCACAAACTACACAATATTACTAACGTTTCTGCGAAGAATTTGTGTTTCTATCGTGCAAGATTTTCCATCCAGAGCCTTTTCAAAACAACGCCTTGCCCACTCAAGCGCCAGCGCGAAAACATACCGGCGTTCTAGCATCAGACAGCAGCCATGAATCTACCGTGGACCAGCGGTCAAGTAGTTAAACGAACGTAGACACGGCTAGAAATGATTTGCCTATAACTCACGGTATCTTTCGCAGGAAATAACATGCTAAAGCTGTTTCCAGCAAGGTTTAGGTGTACCGACTGCAGGCTCGGTGAATGGGCCTGCGGCTTCGCAAGCATACCACAGGCAGGTAGCTGTGTTTTGATGTTTGAGCGCACCTCTCGCTGAGGCTAAAGGCATTTGTGAGAACGTCCAGCTGAAAACCTCGAGTGGTTCGTCGCGGTTGTGATATCTCAAGTAAATCAGAAAATGCAATAAGAGAGTTATTTGTGTTTTTTTGTTTCCACTGCCTTACGAAAAGGGTACCGTAAAAAATAAAAACATGTTACAAAACCTGAGTCGAAGTTTTGTGATTCAGTTAAATCCATCTAGCAAAAAGAGAAAAGTTGAAATTGATTTGCCAGATCGGGGATACCCTACACAGGTACCACAGTTTTTGCGTCAGAACCATAATTGCGGCCCTCGACTTGCTTTAAGTCCCGTTTGGCTCCCGGAGAAATTTGAATTTGACACCCATGGTAACTTGAAAACAAAAATTTCCAACGGCGTTTAGTGAACCTTATTGCAAAAGTTTTAAGCTTTATTTGTGAAGAACAGTGCTGTGCGTATCTTCTTCTAGATGGCATAATGTTGCGATTATTTTACAGTCTGCATGTACATTTTTCACAAAACGTGAATTGTTTCGATACTTATAACACAAGCTGACAAATCAGAAGGTGCATCACAGAATTTAATTTCCACCTTCACCATGACAATGAATGCTGTTGTTTACAGTAAAAATGTCAGGATTATATCTCCTTGGGGTTACAAAATTGCCTAAAACCCAGGCTTGTCCATGGGAATGGGATTCCTATGGGAATCCCATGGGAAACGTCCCATGGGTTGGGACGGGACAGGCATAAATTGCTATGGGATGGGAATGGGACAGATAAATATGTCCCATGGACAAGCCTAGGCTTGTCTATGGGAATGTCATTGCTATGGGAATCCCATTAAAAACGTCCAATGGGAAGGGATGTGACGGGGCAGGCATAAATTGCTATGGGATGGGAATGGGACAGATAAATATGGCCCATGGACAACCCTGCTAAAACCACAACGTGAACTGTTGCAATTGACCAAACAACGTTTAATAGAAATTTGGTTTTTTCACCTTTCCAAAAGATTCGTTGTCGTGATCACCAAGCATACAAATATCTGATTTGTTATCGCAAGGTCCAAAACGAAAGAAAATTTCATCCAAATCAAGCATATTCACCGCTTACATGTGTTATGTGAACAAAAATAGGGAGCTATTTATTTTTGTTGCTCTGCCGGAGTAGGAAGTTGTGATTCCTAAAACATGGATATTGATAACATAACAAGACTCATACAAATTGAGGCATTCTAACAGAAACCCAAGTCAAGCGCTGGGCGTTGTAATAGAATAACTCTATTTTTAAAAGACAATGGTAAGTTTTAGTTAAAGCATTTCAAAATGCAACCTCAAAACCGTCTTATGCTTGTATCGCATGAAATAAATTCTTACCTTTTCCATTTGTCTTTTATTGTTTGTAAGCGCAGGATATACCATTATTAAGTTCTGCTTGGAACCTCTTCGATCTCAAAGCAATCGAAGCTGGGAACTGTGGAAAGATTTAAGTACAACGCAACTACTTTTGACTGAGTTACTTTTCAGTCAACTTCTATGAAGGTTGTGTACATAGTATTCTTTACTTTGTGCTCAAACGTGAGAGCCACCAAGAGGAATGCTGAGTGCACATCCACGAACTATTTAATATTCTTCAACTGCAATGCTGCCATGCTAAGTACGTTTTCATTTATAACATCAGCTTCATTGCATCAAGCATTTTCTGGCTTTGTCCTTGTATTTTTGTGACTAAAGGTCATCATGGTGTTTTACGAAGACTGATTAAAGTTAAGGCAGTCCATGCAGTCCGGTTCAAAGATGTGAAATATGACGCCATGAAACAACTGATGTGTCCACAAATCCTGCTCAAAATTTTTAACCATTTTGATGTGAGTGTATCAGGAACACAAGGAAGGACTAGTAACTATGTTGCATACAGTAGGATAGTTGATCACCGCGTAACTTCCACTTTGCTATTTCATAGCAATTATTCACTAAAATAGATGCATTCAAAACTATCAGCAAATTAAGAAAACTTTGGTGATTGATTAGACTACTTCAACTTTGTCGAGGCTAATTACTTTAACACAGATGTGTACAAGTCCGAATCATTGCAAAGATATAAATGCGGGGTCCAGTTGGTTGATTCCTCGAAACTTTGCAGCAAAACCCATAGCATCGATTATTTATTTCGTAGTAGTCTTCAACAGTTTTCATTATTGCACTTTTTTCCGTCTTTCTTTAGTGTTTTATCCTTTTTACCGTATTCACGTTAATTCGCGGCGCGAGCCACAGGAATGCGTTGATCAACCAACTTACCTACGTCAGGTGTTGGCAACCTTTTTCATACTGTGGACCAGTTTCAGCCTGGCTATATTTTTCAGACCGGCCCTCAACAAAGTAACGCACATGCACATTTATTGCAACTCGTTAGTCATCATGACACTGATTCAGTCAGAGGTCTGGGCTTGCATAAAATGCTCCGACCTGCAGGGATTATGGTGGTCATTGGCACCGGCAATGTGTTCCTTATGTCAGTCGTTCCAGTAACTTTTGGACCAATTTGGTCTTGGTTTTGCCCGGACCGTAACGATTTCTCCATGGACTGGCACCGGGCCGCGGTCCGGTGTTTGCCAACTGCTGACGTACGCAACGTTTGCTACCAACGCCGAGGAACGATTAATTTTCGAACCCATAAATCTACTTCGAAGCTCCGGCGCTGCAAATTAAAAGTAAACAAAGCATTCTGCTTCACTCAGATCAGTTTTTCAGATCCACAGTCATTTGACGCGCTTCTTCTGAGCTTTCGATTCTGTACAAGTGTCGATGATTCTAAAAATAAGCCATCGGAAATACTTTTACTTCACGAAAAGTGAACGATACTTTACAGAAGTATTGTTCTGTTTTTCTGCACACTTTCCGAAAACTTTAAAGCATCAGAATTTGAAAACCTGTTCAACTGAGTTTTCAAACAACGTCTTAATTAACAATCGTGAGATTCACACGAATGTTGGAAAGTAGGAAAAGTTCTCGGCAAGTTCGCTATTTCGAGCAAATAAACACATTTTATACACAATGTACATAACCGAATGAAACAGCAGCTCCCCTGCATCAACAAAGCAATAAGCGTTGTGTGAGTGTCTCGATGTAAGCAATGTAGGCGGGATTAAGAGCTTTCTTGACAACTTACAACCTGTCTGTTGGATAAGATTGACAAAAGGGCAGTTCTATTTGAAAAGAGCTTATGATGCCTGAGAGGTAGGCGAAATATATACTCTGCAAATTCTGAGTGTCCGATTCTTTGCTGGTAAGGATCTTTTTCGATAGACAGTGACAAAGGGGGAGTTTTCACTTTCCAACAACTTTAGTCACCTTTCGAAACCTCGAAAAGCTCACACTCTGATTGCAGTAATCCATGAAGCTCATGTGCCGTTGCTTTATCAATTGTCTGAAACGCATTCTCGTTGATGTGCAAACTGTACGAAATCTCGGCCGTTACTGTCAACGGATAAATAAAAGTTCATGTGACGAATCTTAACGAATAGCAGGCAGACAAGTAAAGCTTGATTTTGTTTCTTGTGACGGTGAAATTGAAGGCAGAACTTCAAACGTAAGATGCGACAACCAGAAAGACCAGTTCTCTGCAGAGCTGCAGGCACGTCCGCACATCGTGATGGTCAAAAACAGATGAAGACATTTTCAAAAGTACAAATTGAAAGTAACCAGAATTCAACGCACCATGTCATAGCTCTCATGGAGAAACCACGAAATACCCCAAGGCAAGTTAAAGTTTCAGCGAATAATATACAAAAACATGTCAAGTCCTCTCCAATTTACTTCAATAATTACATTGTTGAATAAATTCTTTGGCGCCATTTAGCGAAAAGTCAGTTTTTGGAAACTACTTTTTGTTTATTTAGAAAAATATTTTTTGACAATGTGAACCACGTTTGGAAAGCATTGATTAGGAGCTGGGACAATGAAATCAATGCCACCCACAGGCTCTATAATGACTGGCTGTAATACAGGTGAACCATCTGAATTCAAATTAACTTGCTCTTAGGAAACGTGTTTCTTCTATTTAAACTACATACCTTTTGAATTTTTTGAAATACTACTCCCTGCAAAGCTGAGGCAATCGAATGCAGACATGGCCCAGTTTGAATCATTGCAAAGTTGCAAAAGCGGATT
>JGI24021J15306_10009676_pt1 | contig 11927 bp, 10 predicted proteins | sample Ectturendosymbi1_FD_15306 | JGI IMG/M metagenome (IMG submission 15306)
TGTCAGCATGTCACACGTTCACTACGACGCATCACAGCAGGTAGGTGATGCGGAAAAACACTTCGAGGTTTGCTATTACATCACAAAGGCCGGCTGCAACGTCACAACGACTACTCACTTTGTATGTGCAATGCTGATCGCAAGAAGACGGGGCAGCGTCGCTCGGCGCCTGGACAGGTTGCCCAGAACCAGGGGGGCAAAGGACCAGGTGGAGCCGTTGAAACGAGGTAACCGAGAGCAAGGGGCTGTTGGGACAACTGGGTGTCCTCAGACGTGGTACCCCCATTCGTTTCAGTGGTTGGAGCCTGGCGATGTAGAGTTAAAAGTATTGCAATACACACACATCGGGTTGAAAGTATTGCAATACACACACATCGTGTTGAAAGTATTGCAATACACACACAACATGATAAGAGTATTGCACTGCACACACAACGTGATGGGAGTATTGCAATGCATATCGTGTTGAGAGTATTGCAATACACACACATCGTGTTGAGAGTATTGCAATACACATCGTGTTTAGAGTATTGCAATACACACACATCGTGGTGTGGTGAGAGTATTGCAATACACACACATCGTGATGAGAGTAATGAAATACACTGTGATGAGAGTATTGAAATACAAACACATTGTGTTGAGAGTATTGCAATACACACACAGCGTGTTGAGAGTATTGCAATACACACACAGCGTGTTGAGAGTATTGCAATACACATACAGCGTGTTGAGTATTGCAATACACACACAGCGTGTTGAGTATTGCAATACACACACAGCGTGTTGAGTATTGCAATACACACACAGCGTGTTGAGTATTGCAATACACACACATCATGTACAGAGTATTGCAATACACACACATCGTGTTGAGTATTGCAATACACACACATCATGTTGAGAGTATTACAATACACACACATCATGTTGAGAGTATTACAATACACACACAGCGTGTTGGGAGTATTGTAATACACACACAGCGTGTTGGGAGTATTGCAATACACATACCAGTGTGTTGAAAGTATTGCAATACACACACACACAGCCTGTTGAAAGTATTGCAATACACACACAGCATGTTTAAAGTATTGAAAAAGCGATGCTACATTCCGACAGAACCAGCCAGACTGGGCTGGAACATAAAGTAGACCAATGGTTCATAGGCTGGGGTAAATTTCATCTTCCAAGGGGGTAGTAAACTGAAGCAGAAATTTCAGCAAATGTAAATTGTTACAAATTATTCTAAACTGTAAGAGATTATTAATTTTGTATTTTTAGTAAATGAGCACCGTTGAGTGTATTGGGGGTATATCTGGTGACCTTATTTGGTAAAAGGGTAAGACATGTAAAAAAGGTTAACCACTGGACCAGACAGCAATTTTGCTGAGCAAGCACAGTTCAGGGATTTCCCGTCAAGTTATGATTTTAAAGTGGTCGTGATTGATTTGCATGAAGCAGTTTCAGCTCCGGGCGACATTTCTATACTGGTGTTCAAATCATTTATGGTTTGCAAAGTGATAGCTGATCATAATCAACCTGTGATTGGCTGGCTACCTCCTCAGCGCGATACATGAAGCTGGGGACAAGCACAAAGAGACAGCAAGCGTTTCAACCTTAATCACGTCGTCTCCAAAGAAAGACGATTGGTTGTTCGTAGGAGAGGCAGGATCGCCGATCAGACTGTTCAGCTCATTGAAGAAGAAATCCTCATCGTCGTCGTGTAGCATCAGGTCCTCCGGTATTTCTAAGCAATGAAACGGTTGACATCTAGACTTGCCTGTTGCTCTGATTGTGATAAACGAATGTTAGATCAAACACAGCTCTCCGCCACTACAATCATTAGGTTGTGTTAAAACTACGTCCTCTTAACGAAGTGGTTTCTGACCTCAACCTTACAAGCTTACATCTAAGTAGAGAAACATCTTCACTTCGTTATTTCTCCAAATCAACTTTCTGATCTGGAAATGTTTGATATACGACTCAATAGCGACTACAATCGTTGACTTAATATATTCTAACATAATTTTTCTAATTCCCCCTTTTCGTAAAAACTTCTCCTGCTTCAGCATCACCTATGAACATGGGCGCGATTTTGTTATAAAATGTGGGGGGACAGCTTAGTGTGAAACCAGTATAGTCATCGGGTGGATACAAAAGTTGTTTTATAAATAGATTCCCAATCTTGTTTTTTATAGAGTTTAACAGCTGTATGTGTGAGATGTCTTGTTTTAAGTTGCTTAACGCTGCAAAGACGGTAAATATTTTTCTTGCACATTTCCGCTCTTTGAAAAAGCTACAAATCTCCCCACCCCTACCCGAATCTCCATTGATATCCTCTGTGGCGACGTGATTACGCCACATCGTAACAGCTATAGAAGAGTGACCCTAGTCGAGTAGGGAATTTCTATTGTTATGCCGAGGGTCGTCTGTCCGGCTCTTTAGTTGACTCAGGGCGACGCAGCATGCCAGCCGCAACACCTCTTGCTAGTAGCAAAAAAATTTGGCCAAAAATTAACGTAGCCTACTTCACAAAATGATATTCAATCTGTTTTAGTGTTGGTGGGTGGAGGATGTATCCTTTCCACCTCCCCTTGTCGGCCCTTGCATACATACCCACATCTGGGTTTTCTTTCGCTGAAACATTTCGGACATTTTTAGCTGAGACATTTTGGTTACTGAAACATTTCGGACATTTGTCTCACAGTTTCATTGCAACTCGCCATAAAAGTGTTTTTAGCATATATTTTCAAACATTCTGACCGAAATGACTTAAATTTTTTTCGGTCATTTCAAAAACGTTTCGGTCTATGACCAAAAACAACCCAGACCCACATACCCATCTACCCAGACCCACATACCCATCTACCCAGACCCACATACCCATCTACAATGTAATTTCTGCATACCTAATCGTCTGGTGACTGCTGCCTTGTGACTTCTGTCATTGATCCCATTTAGCTCATTATTTTCACAATTAAAATCTTCATGTTTAAATCACATTTTAATTGATAAAATTTTAAGAGTTTACTCGCGTAATATCTTTAAATTCCTAGGCAAGTCCCTAAGTTTAGAGCTGTAGGTGAATACATAGCTAAGTCAATACTTCTCCAAATTTTTGTTTGAAATCCTGTTTACTAATGGTTGAAGAAAGTCGTTTGCAAAACTACCCATCTTAAAACTAAGCCTCCATAATAGTGCCGCTTTTTATCTTCGGCAAAAACTTCGCATAGATTTGCGTTAAAATGCAACTTTTCTAATATTATAAACTTGCATCTTTAAATTTTACGCTGCCTGTTTCTGAATCCGTGACAACCAACGTTACAGAAAAGCCAGTTATATTTCTGCACGGAACAAATTATGGCTGTACTGTGGTCTCTCACATGTGCAGCTGTTAAACTCTCATTGTCTCAAGACAATGACCTTCCTTACAGTATACCAGACAGGATACAATGTCCGACAGAAGCAACCAACAATCTTTTGCGGTCTCTAGAAACTTGCAAAATGTTGAAAGTCATTATAAAGCTAAAATTTATAAAAAATATCTGAATCAGTGGTACCACACCAAACTTAGTTTCAACATCAACTTATAGCTATGTGCACCATCACCGCACGTAAACTGTTCCCTTGCACCCACCCACCCCATTATGATGAAGTTTTTTTAATTCAGAGCACCGGGCATGAAGGAGCTCAACCGACTAGATCCAACCTTCAGCCAAACCTCATACACCCCTCAGCCCATATGGACATAGGCCTTTGTCTGACATGTCCTGTAAATTCACCGCTTGAACGCATTCGCTCCTACTCAGCTACTCGGTCGAGTACTCACCGGGCCCGGCGTCTTCTTCAGTTCCGGCTTGATACTCGGTGGGGGGTTGCACGGCTGCCGACGTGGGAAAGACGTAAATATGGGTGCAGGATACGTCATCGGGAGTTTTAAGCTGGGTGTTCTGACTCGAGTTGACATTCGAGCGCCCGAAGTTGTTGGCCTGGACCACATCTGCAACAGAGGCCCGCATCAAAGTGGGGGTGAAGCGTTGCAAGAAATAATGAAGCCTGATATCGCCGCTAAGTCCGGCGCTTTCAAATGCACCGCAGTGTGGCCGTATATGGAATGACGCGCCGGAGGGAGGGGGGGAATGTCGTAGAATGATTGAAAGCTCTTGCACGAAAGCGAACCAACCAGTGTGAGGACTCACCAGGCATGAGCATGAGAGCTCCGTCAGGCTCCATCGACGTCAAGCAGGCGCTGACAATGAACGAACTGTCAGTCGTGTGTTGCAGCTTGCATTGCGAACAGCCTGCCGGCTTGCCCACAGCCATCAAGCTCTTGCGGTTCAGATACTTTGACCAGTCTGCCAAAAACACAGTGACGAAGTAACCGTCATCACAACAGAAGAAAAAACAAGACTTAACGCTAGACAAGCCATGCTTCAACATGCATGTTATTATTACCTTTGGCCGTACTATTACTACCAACTTTACAGTAGATATCGAAGGGTAAGTTACAAATATAAAATTTGTTACTTCACAATGCTTAATATGCTACAGATTTGAAGAAATATAAGGAGTGACCGCTTTCTTAAGCAAACATATCACCGAATATTTGTTTCCACAGTCAACAACATTCTGAAATTGAAACGCTGTATCTGATTGATGGTTTACCTCGGATCTCTCCGTGACTGAGACGACCCAATCTACCAATCACGACACGCCACGGTCGAGTGGACAGCTGAGTGGCAGTTTCAACACAAAACTGCCAGAGCTTCTTGATCGCCTCCCCACGAACTGATACCCGGTGCTTCCGGGAGACGAGCAGCCGCCTGCAAAGCATGCGCAGTGGATAGACAGGATTACCTGCTATGCCGCAGCCACAAGAACTTGTTGTGACTAGCATGGGCCTGAGAATCGGCGCCCAAGGACTTTGATGACGCCACAAACCAGTGTTTGATGACGCCACAAACCAGTGTTTGATGACGCCACTCGGAGCCACCAGCGTCGTTCGCTTCACCAAACCTTGACGTCAGTGCGTTCGCAACGCTTCATTTAACCCGACAAGGTTATGGCTCGCGGAGCCAGATGTGGCTCTTGTTGACGGCATCTGGCTCGTTTGATATTTTCTTAACACGATTGTTACGAATGAAACTTTTTCTGTAATTTTTCATCTACCAGACCACAAAACGATCAACAACACCATGCAGCACCAGAAGTCGCATTAACAGTAAGAAGCATGTTATTAAAGAGAAAATTCAGACATTTACCATTGTTTAAATTGTTTGTTTGCTTAAAAATGCACACGTTATTAAGTCAATTAGTTACATTAAGTGTTGAAAAAGATAGGTGCAGAAGCAGGCAAATTTTTGGGGGTGCGAAGTATTTTTGCTCAAATTCCCCAAACTTGCCCGAAAAATACTCCATAGAAAATGATCTCCAAAAATAACGACTGCATTTCTTTTCATGTTTGGCGCATTTTTCAAGTTAAAGCACTTCAAGCACCATTTTTGCCCAAATTTCCCCAAACTTGCCCGAAAAGAACTAACTAAAAACATGACCTCCAAACAAAACGTGTGCGCTTTCATTTGGAGTGCTATTTTCGTAAAATCAAAGCACATACAGCGATTTTGCGAAGGTAATCACACATTTTTCCCAAATATCCCCACAGATTTTGCCCGAATTTTCACCAAATCAAAGTTTTGGGGATGAGCTTGCCCCCCCACCTCTTACACCAGTGTTGAAAAATATTCTATGGTTCTCACGGAAATACAATTAAAAATATGTACGCTTCATGGCTCCCTTGGCCAAAAAGGTTCCGGACCCCTGGTTCACTTCATACTTCAACCAAAGCAAACTAAAGCAGGTCCGGATATGGGCGATTTTTCTGGGTTCAAACGAGAAAGCAGAGACAAAGACTCGACTTACTTCGGCGGCGCAGTGATGTTGATGCAGCAAGTCTCCATCAACTCACCACACTGGTCAGTAGCTGCAGCGAGGAGGTATCTCTGGTTGTGCGACAGACAGTAGCTGACGAACAGAACGTCCAAGTCCTCGTCCGGTTTGCTCAACACCGACTCCTCGAACATCCGCTTGTGTGGGACGTGGAGGATGTACGGAGGCGAGTACAGTGACGCAACTTCTGGCGTCTACAGCGACAACACACACGAATGTTAGGAAGGGGGTATTGACAGCGTTTGCATTCAGGGTTATCATCATTCGAGTTCTATCTTCACATCCTAACTACGTTAAACTTGTCCTTCACTGCTATGGAATCAACCAAACAATACACCCGACCAGCCACCGACATGGGTGTAGGAGCTGACATGATACTAATCGTCAATTAGCGGGTGAGCCCCTGGTATAGTTCACTGATGAGTGCCTGTCTCAAACCAAACTCTGTGTGTTCATCAACTCCCATAAATAGCATTTACCCACCGCTGATATAACGACAGCATAGAATAGGAAGGAATGGACTCACACAAGTAGTTGGATTGACCAACAACATATCGGTCGCCGTGGCTGGGAAAAATTTAGTTTACACTGTTTGGAGTAGAAGTTATACGATGTCAAATCCGAATGCCTTGGATCACTTTACAGGGTAGGATTACATGCGCGAAATATTTACCGATGTAATGTCAATCGCTTGCACAAGCAGCTTTGTGACGTAATATCAATGGCTTGCACAAGCTGCTTTGTGACGTAATACCAATGGCTTGCATAAGCTGCTTTGTGACGTAAAAAGCACGGTCAGATTAGCATTGGACCAATAGATAAAGGAGCTGACAAACCATGCAACAATAAAGGAACACAAATCAAGTTTTCTTACTTCGGTCCGTTTCACAATCTCTCTCTCCTTGGCTGCGGGGCCAAAGTCGGTCATGGACCTCGCCCTGACTTCGTGGGGTATAACTTTCTTGCACCGTGCAAAGGTATTGAAAGCCAGGGATCGGACGTCTTGGATGAATGGCTCCCGGGCAGTGGATGATGTAGCCTGGAGAACTCTCTCCATGGGGAGAATCTTTTTAAAAAGTCAATTAACACCGTCACTGCAAAAATTAAGCATGACGCTTTTGAGGAAGTGTCTGTGGATTAATAATACCAACTACCGTTTGTGTTCGACATGGGCCAAAGCTGGAATAGGTGTTAAGGTTGTGGGTTCAAACCTCACCAAGATCAAAACTTTTGTTACGGATCAGCATTATTGATTGCCTGACAATATCAGAGTCACACTATTCTGGACTAAACGAGCAGAGGAAACCTGCATTGACGGCAAAAACACGGATAACAGCAGTTTGTCTGTCAGGACGTCACCTGTGTTTCCAATCTATCTCTCGCCCATCGCACTAACAAAGCAACTCACCTGGAAGGACACGTGATCGCGGAGAGGCCGGGGGAGGGAACTTTGCAACTTCAGAAAGCAGCGCCACAAGCAGCTCGATAAGGACCCGTTGAAGGGGTCAAGGAAGTAGAGGACAATGCTGGCCGCCGTGGAAGCGTTATATGACGTCAGAGCGGATGCACGATTGTCCCTGGCACTGCAAGTGATTCATTTCATTTAATGATATGCCACAGCATAACATCACGCTACGCTCCCAGATCAACACACGGGTAAATAGTAGGATTGGCGCCTGGACAAAGAAAGCACATCGACAAGAAACAGCTGTAACCCACCTTGAGGTGACGGCAGAGGAGGTAGCACCAGGCACGTGGTTCATGTGGCGTGCTTGCGTGTCGTTGCTGTGGACGCTTTGTTGAGCTCGGTTGACACTTGCGTTTGGCCCCAAGTTGGCCTGGGCCATCCTGGACCTGCTCTCGCTCACATAGAGTGAAAAAATCTCCAAGCTGCTTTCATTACGCAACAGCTGGCCTGCAAACAAGAAGCAAAATTCCACAGTATACAAACCGACACAACAACTGCGAAGAAAGTTGTTGTGTTGACCACAGATGTCTTTGTTAGCGGCGAAAAGTTTCAGCAAAAACTCGCCCGCTGCTTAAAAGCAGCAGCTCTTTGAAAACAACTCCAAATGCTTTTCATTGCTTGTATCTTCTTTACGAAAGCGCTGCGAAGGCTGCAGAACCGTCTACGTTTCTTCAGACGTGGACTCCACGCTGTCATTCCCTTCATATGAAGCGAAGGGAAGCTTCCTGCGCTCACGCACTTATCCAACATTAACTAATGACGAGCCGCCTCGAACGCTGACAATACATGAACACATTTAACGCAATTTCCGGTTTAACAGAACCTTAATTTCAGTCCGTGCGAACTTCTGCAGGGTAGTGGCGAGTTACGGTCTGGTTTCTTTCAAAGATTATTTTCTTATTTGTACCAACCATGTTTTAATGTGGCTGACAAGTCTTTTGGCAACAAACAGCTGTTTTACATATGGGCAGTATGTTACAACAGGGTCACCGAACTTTACGCAGTCAATCTACAAAGTCTTCAAAAGTCCAACCTTCGTGGCCTTATCAGTGGGACACAACACCTTGACACCAGGAAAATAACAACAAACAACTGCCACAAAACATAAAAGTTTCATCATTGCCTGCAAGAGAAAGAGAGCTTCCAGTGCCACCAAGTTTAATTAGAAATTATGAAATAACTCATCCTACCTAGCTCGCAGACACAAGCCCGAACATACAGCTCCAGCTTCCGCTTCTCGTCGTCTGTGATCACTACCCCGTCGCGTCTGAGAGCTGCGAAATGACAACAATCAAATTTAAGGGCGGGACTCACACGAGCAGCCAGCCATTTGCACACAATATTCAAATTGAGGAGGGACTGACTGTACCAATGCAACGAACCGTGACAGTTCGTGGGGGTTAACCGGCCAGGCGTGACGAACTCACATGTGTTGATGAATTCCATCATCCCGACGTCCCCATTCGCCTCTGGTTGCCCGGGCATCACTGGACCACCAACCTTCAAGATCCCGTTCGCCAAAGCTTTGTTGATCGGCCTCAGACGACCCAAGCGACAAGACTGTAAACAAGCGTTGTGACGTCACAGGGCATGCGGTGACTGGAACGCGCGCGCTTAGTCGGTGCGCGATTCAGAAGTGGGGGGAAGCAGCGCGGAGTGGGCTTCGTTGGAAAACCTCGTGCGTTGCAGTTTGATGAAACGATTTGAGCAAACAACACTTCTACGTAACCCCACATTCCTTGTGAGGGCAAGTCACGTGACAAGCACTCTGCCAGACACGAACAGGGACAGCTTCAAGAACATGATATTTCGCGCGGTGTGCCTTGCTCGCCGTGCGAACAAAGACTGGTGACAAGGAAAGAAAAACAGATGTTTGCTTCAGACCCGACATATTTATTTCTGCACGTCACAAACGTTGAACGTTTGTGACGACATTTCTTGAAATTTGCTGTTTGGCAGTGACGTTGAACACACAATCAACTGCTACATGAAACATATACAGCCTGATTCAAATATTTGATATGCATTCACGTTAGTTTTTAAAATCTTATTCCTCCACAGTCCCCATCTTGAACCCCCCCCCGGTCTGTGACTGCGAAAGCGCTAACTCGGGGAGGATATCTCGCTTGTTACCTCATAAACAGAACACAGCTGCTTGAAGAATGTGGGCGTGGAAGCGAGGGCGTTGCCGTCGTTGGGGCACACGGCGATGTAGGCCACATCTCGTGGCCTGGAGTAGGGTTCCAACAAGAGCTTCTCCCAATATCGCAAAGCATGGGGCGAAACACACGTCCAGTCCTGGTCGTGCCCCACCACAAACAGCGGGATTGGTTGGGGTTCGCCACCTGCGACAAAACAGGGTGACTGAAATGGGGCTGTTCCGTATAGCTCCAAGCTTTGGCGAAAGAGAAATTGCAATAAAGTACCCGACAGAATGAAAGGATCCGGGCTAGATTAAGATCGAGGTTTACGCAGCAACGTAATAAAACTTTCGGTACGTCGCCAACCCAGCCTGTAACGTTCCTCACAGTAAATGCTACTGCGTCAAGTCAGAACACTCAGCATCCAAGAGTTGACCATACCCGGCCCTGGACGAGATGCAGTAAAAAATAAAGCGCTCCGAGCAATCAAACCGTTAGCTCAAGTTCGGCGCAGAAAACGTTGCATTTTCAAGGAAAAACCTCGAAGCATTCAAACCCAACTTTCAATACACACTTAACCGGGCATGAAGCACTGCCCAACAAGAGTGGAAAGTATGCGCGTAACCCGCAGCGTCACAATGTCCGCTCATGTCTTCACAGAAACCGGAGGATTTTGAATGCAAGCGCTTACTTTTCCCCGCCTCTTTGCAGAACTCCCGCCACGTGAGTGGTCCCTTCACATGCTGAGTGAATCCGAACGATCGGCTGGTGCGCTTCCGCTGGATGGCGTCCTGCAGCACTGGTTTGAGCGAAACGAGCAGACGGTAAATATCCAAAGCGCTGGCGTCGACCAAGACGTCGCCTGCAGAAGAAGACAGTCAATGATCTTGATGACGAAATACGGGTTAATGCTTGCGGCGATCAGAAGACTCACACTGCGATTCTTTCCACGGATGGATCGGAGATTTGACGCTGTCCACATCGACCCTCACAGGATGGTCCATCGCCATCAGACCACCGGACAACGCTTGCGCAAACGCTTCGCGTACGTCTGAAACAATGACGTCGGCAAAGCTCAACGACAGTGCTGACAATCAAGTTCGCACAAATTAAAAAAAATGACATTTACGACACAGGCTGTACATAACTTCAAATTACAGCGACATTGAACTGGCAGAGGGGCACCCGGGAACGTGCGCAGAGATTATTGTAGAGAACATTGTTGTGGCATGTGAGGTGGAGACTAAAAACCAGATGTTCCTGCCCTGGAAATTTCTCACTCATAACAGCCCCAGTGTATTGAAAATAAAGAACTGTGTTCCTGAAGGTAACAATCAATGTTTCCGGCAGGCCATCGCACAACATGTGGAGTGGGTTGCAGGAGGATGGAGGACGAAGGTGTTTTTCCAACGAAATACAAGCTACAAATCTGGTTGTTCTTTCGCCGCGACTTTTCGGCCATTTTCCCCATAATAGTATCAGAACTCGCCGTAACAGCATTCGCGATCACTATTCTACCTTTTCGAACATTATCATTCCTTTTTTTTTTCGGTCATACCAAAAAAATTCGATCCATGAGCGGAAAAACAACTACAAATCCTGGGCGATTCTAAGAACCAAAGGTATCTGGAATTGAAGCAGGCGAAGTATATACTGTGCAAAGGTCACACTTTCTGATTCTTGGCTATGAAACAATTCCTTTTAATAGATGCTGTAAATATCCAAGCAGTTAAACTTTAATAGATGCCATTGACAAAGCACACGCAGAAGCAGGTGATGTGTCGGTGAGGCTGGTGATGTGGAAACTACGCCCGTTTTTATAGGACTTGGAAATGTTTACCCAGTAATGCTTCGAAGCATCGCAACCACTCCGGTCGCTGGGCCAAGCGAAGAGCACCGCTGGACGACTACACGTCTAACGCGGCCTGATCAATGACGACGCAACACCACCCACCATGCTCAGCGACGATGTTTGCTTCACAAGCGGCCTGCTGGCTGTTCTTGCTCGACTGATCAAGGTCGAGGTCCATGATGCTGAATGGTGAGGACGATTGGTCCATGACCAGTCGCACGATCGCTTCTGCGATAACACAACAGCAACACGGTGTGTTACACGTTTCTGTGATGACACAATAGCAACATAGTGTGTTACACGCTTCTGTGATAACTAGGGCAAGTTTTTGTTGCAGTAGAAAAGTGAGAATGTTGCATTCATTTTCAACAAAAGTTGCATTTATGCGCAGTAAAAAAGTGAGAAAGTTGCATTTATTTTCAATAAAAGTTGCATTTATGCGCAAACATTGCAAACGACAGTTATTTACTCAAGCGGTTTATTTACATACAATGCTAAATATTTCCAAACATTTTTT
>JGI24021J15306_10009678_pt1 | contig 11925 bp, 7 predicted proteins | sample Ectturendosymbi1_FD_15306 | JGI IMG/M metagenome (IMG submission 15306)
AAAAATATCTTCTTTTAATAACACTTCTTGATTAGCTGCTGCAAAAAATATTTTATGATACAAAAATTTAATAGCGCCGTTATTAATATCTAAATATTATCTAAAAGCTGTTGCAAAGAAACAAAACGGCACGTTCGCATCACTAATAGTCTGAAACAAATGCTGTAAATATCCTTAAAACACTAATTGCAGGGCAGGCACACACAAATGCGTTCAGACTGAAGACTGATTTAAATTGAGCCAACGTAAGGATTCTTGCTTGTCTTTCAGACCGGCCTGTCACAGTATAATAAGTCTATAGCGAGCTTCGTTGTGGCGTCGCAGAAATCTGGGCCCTGTCGCTTTCAAACATTTTTTACAAACGATGGAATTCACATACGTTTCAGATTTTTTTTCACATTGCGGTTCTGAGATAATCGACAAACTCGGACTTGAAATGTTATGTCTAAGTTCTTTTACATTTCCTTCCACTCCGAACACGGTTTCTATCGCTGAGTGAATCTTGATGTGTGTCTGCCGAAGTATACGTATCCTAAACCGGGTTTTTCTGTCTAAGCAAATGAGAACGCGGTTTTCAGAACCGTTATAGAAGTGATGTTACACTTCTCATCTTAACCATAGTATTCCTCACTTAGTGAATGGGTGTGTTGCTGTTGCTATTGCGTTGATGGACAGAGAAGCTTAACAGACAGCAGCAGGTTTTATCGGTTCAACAGCACTCTTCGTGTCCATCTGAAGCTACTTGATGTTCCAAGATAACTAACCCCAACAGGAGGTGTAAAGCACTATACACGATAGTGTGATTGTAATATGACTGTGGAGTGGGCTGCGGAGAAACTTAATTACTATCTTCCGCTTGGAAATTATGTAACCTGGCCAAATCGCACCTCAAGACCTGTTTCTGGAGCTTGCGTATAGAAAAGGAAATCAAACGAAATCATTCCAGGATGACACATTTCAGGGAGAGTACCTTTCAACACTGCAACCTGTCAGTAAATGCAAGTCGTTGACCTAGCATGCATACAAGTCTATCACAATGTTACGAAATCGTCGCTCTTATCGTTATCGATTTTTGTCTGTGTTTTTGCGCAACTTAATTCTGTAGATTTAGTTTTATCATTTTATTTACAGCTTCCGTTTGAATAAGGTGACTGAAAATGTAAATTATCTTGCACCTTTTTTGCAATTTAAAAACTGCCAAATGTTAGGAAGTGACACCGAATCAAACCATTCCATTCCCCATCATCAGCATGTAAGCAACACATGAGTCAAATAAGCCAAACGATTTGCTTGCACATTGTTCATTGCATTGCTTTTTAAACAGTATCTGTTTTAGGGGCGGCAAATTCAAGATCATCTCAGCAACCAGTAAAAATAAATTTGGCAACATTTGTCTGTTTTCGACATCTGCTGCTGCATTAAACCGCATGTTTCGTTTGGGGTTAAACAACCTGATGCGGAAGACTCTTTCAATTTCCGGTTCCCGATGTTTGATGAAAGAATAGTTGCAAAGGGATTCACTGTAAATACAATAGTTTCGGTCGATCGCTTAAAGCTGTTTTCTAATTTTCTGGTGTAAGAGACAAATTATCCCAATTTTGGCTAAATGTTCTTACCGCCAACTTGTAGTGATAAACCTAACGGACGTTGCTGTGTGGTGAAACTGCCAAGGTGTTCAGAGAGAACAACATCTGCCTCAAGTTACCAGTTAGAGTTTCTCAATATCTAAAATGTTCTCACAAGCAGGAACCTCATTATGAAATAATCCAAACAGCTATTTAACATAGAAAGGTTTCAAACCGACGAGATAGTTTTTCGATTAGTTTTTATCTCTGTTTGTATCACTCTGCATGAAAAATACTTTATCAATTTTCCACAAATGCTATCCACCTGCGAACAGACTTTGAAAATGGTTGCGGAAAGGAAGGTTGGATTTTTATCACATCAGAGCATCAGGATGAACTTATGCTTCACGACGGCCGCGGGCAGTATACTGCCGCCCGATATCCAGATAATGAGATGCGGTATCTCACATCCGTGGCGACACGTCGGTAAGAACGTTTTATGGTCCTGCACTGTTTTCTATGCTGGCAATATAACTCCACACTAACGGTTGGATGTCGTCATGCATTTCGTGGACAAGACCCATCGAGGGAAGCGTTGGACGCATTCAAATATTTTTAAACGTTTTTTTCCACTTAGATTCACTGAACAAAATCAATAGAGTCCTTGTTTTTTCATGGTTTAGTTTAATATATATACCAAATAATTTGAAATTTTTAAATTAAACTGGATTAACACAGTTTGTTTCAAATCGAAAAGCTTAAGATACAAGATATAATTCAATTTGCAATCCGCGTTCAAATTAACAATGATTAAATAAGCAGAATTGTTTTCTGGCTTCAAAATTCAGGCTCAGTTTGTCTGTACAAGCAAACCAAACACTGGGTGCGACGCTTATGCAACACTGCAGCAGTATATCGCACGTGCACCTATCTTGCGATTTGATCTACGTAAACATATTCGCCAGTTTGAGTATTTTATCTCGTCGAGGAATCATTGTTATCTTGCCCCGTTTCCATCTTGTTGGGATCCCTATCTCAAAACTTAATTTCACGACCTTCACTTTTAGCGCAGTAACAGCGCAAAAGTTTGAAGAAAGTCATCACAGCTAGGGTGTCCACCTAATTTGGAAAAGGGTCTTCGTTTTGATACTATTTTATAGGGAAGGTTTTTTGAACGTTAGTCTGCTTCTACAAAACAAATACAAATCAGAGAGGTAGCAGTAAAATTTGTCTTTTTATACCAACTATTATTTTATCACTTAAACCGTCAAATTGCATCTAGGTTGTCACTGGATGAAGCAGATAGTTCTGCAAACCTATTCTTTCACTCAGTTCTGCACTTACAGCAAGCAACACATACTCCACATCAATACACAGCATCAAGTTTTGTTATTCCGCGTAGGTTCTACCCACTCCAGTCCTGTGTCACACTTTTCAACGCACCCGTGGTTTTTCACCGCTAAAAAAGTAGCGTTCTAAAAGACCATCTGGAATTCTTTTGCTTTGGCCGTAATTTTCATCATTAAGTTGTTCTGTTTTTCACGTACCAAACTCGGATTATCTTACTAGCTCCGCTCAGCCACTTCTGCCAGTGAATGATGGGTCGTTGCCTACAACTATAAGCGAAAATGCCAAGCAGAGCTCTGGAAGTTATAACATTGCCATTACACCCTGCTTACTGTGGGTGTTATGCAGTAGGTTAAAAGATCTTTTCAGGATTAAACCAGGTTACCCTTGTGATAAGGCAAAAAGTGTTGTTTGTTCAATCATCCTGAAGGCGCCAGACAGGTGGCAGTGGAGCAACGTTAACGCGAGTATTCCACACAAAAAATGTCTACACTCCAATAAAAAAACATTTCCCAATAAAAATAATATCTCTTTTTCACAGCTGAAATCTTACCAAAGCAAGTCGCACCTTGAGAAACATTGGTTTGTCACTCATATAATGTAACTCTCCAACAAGGCTTCTTTATTTTGGCTTCTACGCTGAAATCCAAATACTGCACCATGGCTGATTCACAAAAATTTTGTGGTTGCCTACATTTTGTTCCTTTGTTTTCTTACAATAATAGATTTACTACAATCTTGATGGCTGCGAAAGCTTCTTCAAACAAATGACAAAATCTACACGGAATTACAAAAATTATTCTTTAAGAATTCTTTAATATTTAAAAATATTCTATACAGACCACTCTGGAAAAAATGAGTTTCCAAAGCAATATGTTCCGATTTTTGCCATCCAACCTTTTTTCTACATCTCTTAAATCATCAGAATGACAATACCGAGAGACCATCCATCAGGGATGTCTAGAAACTCCTGGATATCTAAATGTCAAGCAAAATACAGATGACAGACAGTAGAGATTTTCTTAAGCTCAATGTGGGTTCATTTTCCCTCAGTAGAATTCTAATATTGGCGTTTTCCTTTACCGTCACAGAATTGACTTCTCTTTTGTGCAATCCACGGCGAACAAATCACTGCGCTATGACGAGTCACTTGATAGCGTTTTCTAAAAACACGGAACTGGCTGGAAGTTATTGGGTAACTGTGAAGAACACGAAGTGCCACACAACTGAGCAGGCCCTGTGATAGGACGGCCATGCTGATACTCGTTCCAGAATCCGAGAACTGAAAAGGGCCCGGTGAAAACTCAGCGTACGGCTGTTTGCTGTGTATGTAGAAAATAAAGAGAACCATGAGTTGATTTATGACAAGATTGTCATCTGCGGCATTACACACGTGCACGCTAAAGGCCCCCAAATTTTCCCAGTGGTTCACGACAAGTAATAAATATTAAGTTTCCTAAAAAATTTTGAAACCTAGTCTATATTGCATCACAAAATTCACGATACACTGAGCTTGCTGCGCCCATGCTGTCACAAACGCCACTGATTTCCATCTGAGACACAATGATGCCCTTAGACTCAATCACTCGATAATTGTAATTTGCAGTGCGGTGTTCGCAGTCGAACTGAAAATCAATCGACTGCCAGAAGCAAAAAATCAAGGTCAGGCCGTAACTTAAAATTATTTCCGAAAACATATGAATCCTTAGCCGAAACGCTGTGATTGAGTATGTGCAAAGTTGCGAGGCTCTGTAGCGATGCAAGCTGAGCTTAACTAGTTCGTCAACTTCTTACAGTGTATAGGTTTCACTCCAAAAAGGCCCAGATCGAGGGGGATAGCCAAGAGGATGATATAATTGGAAGACGGCAATTATTGAGCCATTGCGCGAAAATTTTCATCAAAGGCAAGTATTTATTTGAGTAAACAATTCTCGCCTCACAGAAATTTTTTTCTAGCTACGCACCTGCCCATGATCGCAAGTATGAGCCCTGCATGAGAAGTAGGTAACCCTACATTTCAGGCTGTTAGATTCTAAATCTAGAGACTAGAGCAGGGTTCCCAACCTGGGGTATGTGCCTATCTGAAAGGTACGTTTAAGGTTATCAATGAAAAAGAAAAATACATTTCCACATGGTTTCTGTCCAAATATTTATACATATATGTATCTGTGAATATTATTTCCAAGTCATTATATGCTTGTAGGTTTAATTTATCCATATATTTAGTCATGACAAAGTACTTGGGCAAAGTCGGTCAAACGAGTATCAAACATGTTCCAGTTTGTTACGGATTTGCATTCACCTCATCTTCTTACTTGTAGGGGTACGTGTTCATCTGTCAAAATGCTGAAGTGGTACATGATCAGAGAAGGTTTCGGAACGCGTGATCTAAAGGCTCATGCTCTACGGGGCCAGCTATAAACTTGACTTAACTACTGCCGGCAAGATGCAGCTCGGACGAAAAGTAGCCAAGAGAAATGCTTGACCAAAGGCGACGTAAGTCGTAAAATAATTCTGTCTCGTGTAAAACATTTCAATACACGATTAAGTTTGGGGGTAAGCAACCATTTTAGGGGAGTAGGTTTTGACCGTTTGAATTTGAGCTTCAAGAAATTTATTTAATCATTAACAGACGCATCCATGATAAAATTTGTTAAACTTGTCCACAAGAATCCTGTAGCTGCTTCGTACAGAAACATTACTCGCCTGAACATATAGACTAGCTGTGTGTAAAGGTAAACGATAATTCTACGTGTTGCGTTCCGATCGTTGTGACGTTTCGTTTTAGATAAAAGATTTCCGTTTGAACATAAGACCCGCGGGATTCTCGTAGACCTGTTGGGCATTTTACGTGAGTTAAATGTAGATTTGGTGGAAATCGAACTCTAATTGTTAAGTAAATTCTATACCAACCTCTGGGCCCGGGCACACAAAAAGACAATTGCGCCACCTTGCAAATTTCTCTCGGAGGTCCTGCTGATGAGTTATGACAAGTTCCAAAGAGCAACTGAAGAGAATTTTCGGACCGATTTACAAACAGTTTTCGCCTTTCTATACTCCATCACGGGGTATGTTTAAGCGTGCATGCCAACAAGCCCGTGAAGCATGCACACCGGCTTGACTTCGGACTGTGGTTTCGAGTTCTATGTTCATTAATAAGATGTACAGAGCGATATTGGACCAATGGGCATTCATGGCACAAGCAATTGATTATAACTATAATTTCTGTATAATGCCGTTATCGCATACTACAAATAGAGACACTGCTTGATACGAATTTATAAAAATAAACGCCGTTTTTTTCTCTGACTTCTTCCACATTAACAAAGTTTATTGAAACTAAGCTACAACTTATTTCACATCAAATAAAACTGTAAGTCCGTCTGAAAGGCTCTACAGCAAGAAAACTCTTGTCTTTCTCGCACAAAACTGTTTGGGCTTACCTGAATTATTTGCAGAAGCAACGATAGGATGGGAGAATTGAGGATCCTTCACAAAAGCTGCGCTAGTCTGCTTTTCACCAAAATTGAAATCCGTCTGACCGACCAAAGTTTTTGTCTGGTTAGCTTTTTCTTTGCTGTTTCGAGTGGGTGAATCTTTTTTCAGATTAGTTTCTTCCTTCAAAAAACGGCATGTTTCTTTGACCTCATTCATCTCGTGATCTGAGGCAACCTCAGTGGAATCTGTTGCGGTTGATGAAGCGTGACGCCTGGGCAAAGTCCCCTCGATAGTCAGTTGTTTTCCGATGATTGATCTAGACGATGAAGGAGCTAAAAAATGTACAAATGTTGATATTTATAAAATTTTGCTACCTTCAGGATAAAACAATGGAATTACTTCCAACATCTGTTGTCAAAAATTGCTACTAAATGACGACTCGAAGCAAGGTGAACTCAGTAAATCTCTTCGGCTTGCGTTGCCAATCTGTTATTTAGTTACAAAAGCGAAACTGACTATTACTTCGAAATTCATTAGCAGCCGCTCATCATCGCAAAATCTAGAACAAGGAAGGCTAGCGTTCAAGTAAATTAGGAATGATTACCTTTAGAAACGTAAGGCCCGCTGCTATCGGTAGGTTTCATGTAGTACCTTCTTATGTACCGCATATGTTCTGGGTCATTGGCAGATTTGATAGTAAACGGTCGACAGGAATAGGGAGAAGGGTCAGAGCAGTTTTCGTCGCAATGACTTGTACGTGTTTCTTTCAACGTCATGTTCTCACTGAGTTTGAACAAAAGGAATGTTGTAGTTATATGAACTTGTTTTTGTGTCAGATATTATTGAAGCATTTGTTGAAAACTTTTTTTAATTCGCTTTAAAAATTTTTTCTACGTTTCGATCAGCGACTGAAATGTGCACTGCATAGCGCCTAATGAGACGTACGTAACAATGTCTTGCATTATTCAGTTATCACCAAAATTAGAAATACTGTTGTTGTTTTTTCAACAAAAACACAAATAAACTATTTTCAGCTTAATTTCAGCTTAATTTTCAGCTTAAGTAAGCTTAATTTGAACTTCTTAAAAAAAGGCGTTTCACAGTAGCTGGCAAATCAGCAAACTTACTGATTGGTCATTTTTTCTTTTTCAGCTGTTTTCATTCCTTCCGTATCTGAATGAATTGCTTTTCCTGTGCTAGAAGAGAAATTTTTAGCTCTATGGCCTTTTTCAAGATTGTGGGTGGCAATGAAAGAGAATAACTTTTGCTGAATTTTGTCAGCAAGAATGGGGTAACATTTCGCCAGGGCCTTTAGAAAATGATCCACGTTCGTCTCTCCCAAGTCGATGCGCTCTGCGACAGCAAGAAGAATTGTTTGCTTGCTTGTGCCTGCAAAATTTTGAAACTCTGCAAGCTGCTTCGCTGTGAGAACGTTCAGATTGTGCAACTCGTGCGAAACGTCGGTGAGATCAACCGCTTTTTCAGCCTCCAGGTCACTCCTAATTTTTTCAAACAAAACCTTTTGTTGCTTTTTGGAAAAATCGCTTTTTGGTGAAATCCTGATTGAAATTGATACCTTTTTTGTTTCAACGGGATGAACAGATGTCAGAAAGCCTTTCGAATCTCCACCTCTAAGATTTGAGGACTTCCTCGTGTTCTGTGAGGCTTTCTCTTCGAAAGGAAGCTGAGCAAACGTTCTGTCCATCTCAGTACTTAACTGTTGCATATCGGTTGATTCTATACAACTGGTGTTCACAATTTTGGCAGCAGCCTTTCCTTCAACAGTTCCACTGACCCAGTCCGAACGCTTTGAACCAGCTGCCTTAGCTCTCAAGCAGCCACTTGACGTCTTGTGCGCAGAAATGGTTTGCATCAGTTTATCTGTCTCAGCAGATTCTTGTTCTTTGTGATTCATTATCACAGATTGGGCTAATTGCTTTGAAGTTTTGCCTTGGCCCTCTCGCTTGCTGAAAAGGGGAATATATAGCTCTTTCTTTGTGTAGTCCTCGTCGTCTTCATTGCCATTATGCAAGCAAGCATTTCGGCACTCTGACGAAACAGACGAAATTGTCGTTAAAGGCGAACAAACCTCGTTATCGCACGACGCTAAGTCTAAATCTCTATCTGAATTATAACACAGATCGGCGTCAGCAGCTTGATCTTCATTTTCAGCACAGCAGCTCAACGCAAAGTTGCGTAATTTGTCAAGAGAAGTAAAAGACTCGGCATCGTTATGCTGACGAGCGAATATTTCATGTATCTCACCGTTCGTCACTGTCAATTGCTTCGCCGTTGCACACGAATTACAGCCCATCTTTCTACAACTTAATGCGTAAGCTCCCTTGTGTAAGCAGCCCTTGGCGCTTACCCGACCAAGGCGGTATTTCATACACTCTTCACTACAGATACTCATAATCCCCGAAACACGCCTTTCCAGGATCCGACGCAAAACTTTTAGAATGTCCGTCAACGAGTTTGCGGGCCTGGCAGGCAGCCGCAGCGAGCCGATGCAATCGGCTTCCTTCAAACCGCAATCGACCGACTTGTCTCACGAACTTTTTGAAATATATCAGATACCGTCCGCGTTACCCTTCTTGTTGCAGTCATCAGCAGTTGCGCAAAGTTTCCGTTCACGATTTTTGCACCAGTTGCAGAACATAAAACAGGGTGACTTTTAGAAGCAAAACACTCCATCGACGAATCTGTCGTTTGTCGTTGACTGTTCCTGGCCATCGTCATCGAGCCACGGTTGTTATTGCTTTTTTGACAATCCTAAGCCCGAAGCGACGGCAACGAACTTTATGTTGATGAGGGCTTGACGAAGGTAAAGGTCATTCGCAGGTCATAAATACAAGTCGCCTTGGCGTAGTTTGGTCCAGAACTGCCGTGCAGCAACGCAAGGCTTACACAAAGCAAGCCTTTATTTTCCATGTATGTGTAGCCTGGAGATAGTACAAACGAAATCGTATGTACGAGCAACGTGGAACGATATTTAATAAAATGTTATCATAACTTGGCTTACTGCATCAAGCTTGCTTTGCACGGATCAATAAAACGTGCTGGTGCGCACGTAAAGCTTGTGCAAAACAGTTGAAACAGTTAGTGGGTGTGTAGTAAACCTACATTTTGCAACAGCCAATTAATACAATCGTTTATTCGTATTAAATCATATTCTACGTAGTTTTTTGCTCGTTGCTTCGCAAATTTTGCGTTTTTACTTTGTGGAACTAACGTTGTTCTTTTGAGCGAAATATAGTATTCCGGTTTTAATAAGTTGTGACCTGTTTTTTTCGGAAGGTTCCTGTTAGGCTTAGTGTGAAAATACCCCATCTGCTCTTACGCGTAAAGCCGTATTGGCCAATTCGACTATTACTGCCAACTACACATTGCACAGAAGTCTGCAGCGGACGCCGAACTATATGTAAATCACTAAGATCAGTTCCAAATTGTTGCAACGTCTAGTCAGTTTCCAGCACAGCATTTGTTATCAGTAAAATCTTTCTATATGCATTAATTCCAGGGATATGCTAAAACAAGAAGTACGGGAACGTACCCAAAAAACTAACCTTTTTCAGCTGCACTTCAAAGATCTTAAAATATCTATTTAATGAAGTGTTCACTATCATTACACTACAAACAAAGTCATGAAAAAAGTGTGGGAACGCGTTCCAGCCCCACTACACCCCTGATTAATTCTACTGTTGAACATTTAAATTATAGTTGAATAGTTGTCAGTGGCCCTCAATTTTCTAATGCATTTCCTGTGCTTGGTAAATATTCTACGAATCCCAGCCATATCTCATCAATTTTGATTAAAAAGGCAAGCACAGTTGTCACCGCATTTTACTACTCCGTCTTCCAACTCCTGGTGATATTAGGAGTCATTTAGCGATCTAATGATTTTCGAGGAGAACCTACTGTTAGTTATTTTTGATAATAATCTTAAAATCATTAAGTTAAGTACATTAAGTCATTTTCCTGCTTCGTTATGACAACTGCTAAATAAAAACTTCGACAAAAATCAGCGAGATCTAGGCTAGACTGGTTTAGGCTAAGCAAAAAAAGATGCACGTCTTGAAAAAATCGAATAATCGATGGAACAAGACAGTAATTTAAACGACCATTGAGGCTTACAGCTGTGTTAGGACACTAATAGCGTGAATTTGCCTTATTCTTAAAGTTATTGTCTAATTTTCTGGGTCAAGTTTAAGACCAATCTAGCTTAACGAAAGCAATTATGAAGCGCCGACATCGTAATAATCTACCTTTAGCTTGATAAAGTGTTGGAAGTCAATCGGCATGAAAATGGCCATCGGCTGTCGCAATAGAAATCTAATGATTTTTCTGGTTAACCTCAGGTTTTTTTATTTTCAGAGTGGCTGCACTCACAACTGTGGCACAGACTGAAGCAGTCGATATTAAACAAATATATTTGAGAAAGCTGCTCAAATGGCAGCGCTTTATTTTATCTGCAGGTGCGATTGACGCGTTCTAATACACAACTTGCCGTGCAACGTCTGCCATCAAAAAACTGTGACAAACGGCCATTACATTCGACGGCGTCTTTCAAATGATTTCAATGCGTGTTGAGAGGCTTGTATCAAAAATATTACCTGCAGCTCAAAAGCCTAATTTTTTATTAGCTTATCGGGTGCCACGCGGCTACTTCCTGCATTCATGGATAGTCAATGGCAGCACCGCGAGTGAATCTTTCCCTTGCACCAACACATTGACATCAAGCAGCACGAGGCTGGACAGGCCGGATCAGAAGTACCGTTTTTCAAGTCTTCGGTATGACCTGACCAGTAATCGAACCCAGCCTACCAGGCTTACTGGCTTTCTCAACCCATTGTACCAGAACAGCGGTAGGGGGCATGCGGGGCAGTAAAAGAGTTGAGACCAATGGAAACTTATGAAAAACACAAAAAATCGTTACCAATTATGCTTGTTTCTGTTCAGAAGCAATGTTGAACGCGAAAATAATACCAAAACTTATAGAAAACCATTCTGAATTTTCTGGTTGCGTGAATAGTTGCAATAAATTTGTTTCAAGTAGATCTTGATAAACCATGAAATTACCTGTATGATAGGCTATGATGAAAAGCCACATCCACCCTCGTTGTCCCGTAATGCCCCTTTGTCCAGCGTCGCTGCACTGTACCACTTCGCCGGTTTCACTTAACAGGGATAATTCTTTCCATATGTTGGTCTTGTGTGACAAGGAAGCAAACGAAACAACAAATTCTGTTGTTGTACCACTAACTTAATTTATTTAATTTATTTGTTTATGAGCAGACACGAAGTCCATAGTATGAACACACACACTCTGCAGAACGCAGGTCGATAAAAACCGACAAAACAGAACGTAGTACAAGGCATTGAAGCCGGCGGAATCACAGGGTCACAGACACGTTTTGCAACTGCACTGAAGACCGAAACATAGAGTTGCAGACACATTCTTAACACTAAAGTTAGCTAACACGTAACACTTGTCACAAAACTACTGCGGAGTAGGGCGCTAATTCCTAAATTGGTCGAGTCTAGGTAAAATGCGAAAGCATTGTGGCATGACACG
>JGI24021J15306_10009680_pt1 | contig 11923 bp, 4 predicted proteins | sample Ectturendosymbi1_FD_15306 | JGI IMG/M metagenome (IMG submission 15306)
CATTGTCACATTGTGGACACACCTGCAAACATTCAAGTTTCAGGTGGACAAGAGCCTCAATCAGGAGATGATGCTGTGTGTGGCTTGAATAAAGCTGACAAAGTATGTGACACTAACCAGCCCATTAACAACTCTAGGGTAGACAAAACTGAACAGGAATGTGATCAACTAGATAAATGGACAACTGTAGTTAGAAAGAAAAGGTGGTGTCACAACCTGGCAATGCACCTGATGCTAAGTTCAAGGCAGTGGAAATTTTTGTCTGGGAAGACTGAAACCAGATACTAGAATTGTCTATTTCAAAAAATGGTTTTGGGACAAGTTCCAGAATGCAAAAAGTGTGCGGTTTCAAGCATTGAGAACCAGATATGATACATATACATCTTTCAAAATTTCAGCAAAACTTCTTGATGAAGGTGACATAAGTGAGGTGCTTAACTGCTGGAAATGCCTGCAAGAACTTGTGTTGGAATGTCACAAATGTCCATTAGTGACACGTTTCGAACCACGTTCTTGGCACCCAAACAGATGTTTGGTGCCACCAACCAGTTCCTGAATAACAGTAGGTTAGGGAATGTAACAGTTCTCACTGCTACCTCTACAACTGCAGCAAGTAACAAGTATTCTGATGAACTTTCACATTAACTCAGAAATTCTAAGGATCGTAACAAAATTTTGTAATCAAAATCCTTCAAAATATATGAATTTGGTTAATAAAATCTGCAATCAATTAATCAAAAAGGTGAAAAAATATGGTTTCTCAGACAGGACCCAGTGAATCAAATGTAACACTGCAATAATTACCGTAATTCTTCAAGCAAATCTTGTTCAGAAAAATTATCTGGGGCATTTGTAGAAGATTCACAATGATTTGTTGTTGAAGTTTTGGTATTCGTTTGATAAAGAATCCAGAACAGATTGTTTTGTTCAAGCTGACAATTAGTGCTTAAAAACTTGCAAATATTTAGCATAAAAAATATCACCAAAAAGTTGGCAAAATTTTTGAAAAACGTGATTTTTGACAATATTTCCCCAGTTTGGCACCATCTGGCACCCTGGGTATGAGAAGTGAGTGATAATGGACATTATGAAGCAGTAGTCCATGATGCATGCATGCAGGATCCGTGATATTGCAGTGGAGGCATATGACAAAAGGCAAAATGCAATTTTTAACAGTATAGGCCAAGACGAAGAAACACAGTGAAACACTGAGATTGGTTATAAGTCTGAAAATAAAAACAAATCATATTGCCAGGACATACTTCCACTCATTGCAAATCTATATGTGGCATAATGTCAGCACATATGTCCACAACTAAGCTTTTCATTAAATTTATTATATTAGATTTCATTTGACCAACTTCAAATCTTTCTAATCAATAAAGTTATGTTGCATACAATAACTTTTCACTGGACACCAAGTCACTAATGCTTGGAAAACTTGCAGCTGCAGCCTAGATTTCAGGAAGGTATGGCATATCACTAAAGAGTCAATATGGCACTTTTTGTTCACAAGCACGCTTATATGTTTTACTTGAAATCACCTAGCCTGGCCTCATAGGAAATAGGCAAACTCATTTAATCTTCCCCAAAGTTTTGATATCAGTTACTCCACGAGATCATGTTGGTACATGAATCTCACTGCTATTTACAGACTGTTGAATCACTGTGGTGCAGTGCCAGATAAACTTGACTTGCAGTGTTTTTTCACAGTAGGATTGCCAACCTGTCTTCACTGATAAAAGCCAGACCTTGTCCCAAAAAAGTCAAATAGCAGTCTTAAGATGTAATGTATGCACATGAAACATGCATAACCAAACACAAAATGGATGTTAAAACTCATCAGAAATGTCAATATAATACAATTCCAATCTTTAGAAGCATTTCCTTTCCTCGTAATTACATTGTCATACATTTGCTTCTTAAATACAATTGCACATTTTTAGGGCAATGGTAAAGTCTGCAATATTCTTTACACCCTACATGGCCATCGACTCTTGTCAGAAGAGATTTGTAATGAATATGCAGCTCAAATAATGTTTTGCCAGAGCCAGCCTTTCTGACTGAAAAAAAGCCAGATTTTGTCTGGCTTTTTTGATTTTCAAAAATAGCCAAGTGCATTAAACAAAGCCAGAATTTCAAAATATGGCTTCAAAAAGGCCAAATTGGTAGCCCTGTTTCACATGCTATCTGAAATGTATTTTACAGAAATGCAATTTTAGAAGATGAAGCAGAGGTACTGGGGCTCTTGAAATTGATTACATACCAAGGTTTATAGTGCTACCTGAATTTTATGAACATCAAGCTCAGCCATGTATAGAGGGGCTTTTTAACATTGTGGTAGACAACACAGTTGTAGTGATGATAAAGTGTTTTACTCCTCTCAATGTTGGTCATGTGCAAAACCGATTCTGTAATGTGCTATACTGTGTGGCTAACCATTTCTTGTGCTGCTGTGTCTATGATTGCATTTGTATTGACCATGAGTCTGCAACAAACTACTATTACTGTTTGATGAAATACGCTGAATGTTTGAAAATTGATTTGGTAAAACATGTTATTTCCTTAAGACTGGAACAGTAAAATTACAATCATCATAAGGAATCTTTTCACAACCAATAATCAGACATCCAATCTTATCAAAGTACATATTTCGCCAAATGAGTAGACATAAGGTCTTATTCAAATAGGAAAAAAACAAAAATAGGCAGCCAACACGTTGAAGAGAGATAAAAACATATGTAAGAAAATAATAAGCGGGAATGAAGGTTTTAGATATTAAAAAAACTATGCCACAAACATGATAGCGCAATGATAATCTAGGCAGTGGAACACATACTGCAAAGTAAAAAACAGCTATGGGCAGTGTGGTAATTTTGTAAGATATATTTTAATTGCTGGATAGCTCTTTTGTGCTGTTTCTGATAATTGGTGATTGTGGCCTGTGACATATTCTGTTGACTGGTGACATATTTTTGTCATTCTGCTCAGTGTTTTCATGCTGAATGTGTCTGTAGTTTTCAAGTTACTTAAGCTTGGGAATAAAACATCATCGATATATGTCAGGCAGTACAGATTATAAGAAAGCAGTAGAGTCACCTACCATGAGGGTAGGGCAGAGTAGACCTGGGTGAAGATATGGTGGCACTGGCAACAGTGGTACAGTAGAACTCATCTAATTCGTCATCGTTTAATTCGTCCATTCGCTTAATTCGTCACTTTTTCTTCTGTCCCAGCAGAATTCCTATCATTTGTGTACATCTCTGTTATCTAATTTGTCAATTTGCTCAATTCGTTACCTCTTTCTTTCCCTGAGAAGCGTTTTGTTCATCTCATACGTCGTTTGCAGTTTCGCTTTAGATGTCTAAGCAGCTAGTACATATGGGAATTCAAACAAATTTAGGATCTTTATCTGAGAATTGTTGCACCTCACAATTTGTTTATCGAATTTATACACGAGGTTTGAAGCTTGACCCGACTCCCCATTGAAAGAGGGTGGAAAAAATTATTAAAGATTTAAAAGGTGCTTGATTAAATGGAGGAGTCCAGATAGAGCAGATGAATTAATTGTTGTATTCAACCATAACGTCATAAACTTGTATTTTACTGCAAATAAGAGCACTATGTATGTATACGAGTTACTATGATAGACTTTTCACCTGTTTGCATAATTTTTCACTTTGCCTAATTCGTCACTTTTTTCTAATCCTCTTGAGGTGACAAATTAGGCAAATTCTACTGTAGTAAATTTATTTCTCTGATCAATGATCAGGCTTAGCCAATAGGTTGATCAAGTGTTTACATGCAGCACATGTATGATAATTTCACGTAATATTATAATTTATTTTGTTAGCACTGGAGGGCCCAAGCCGCAAGTGTGCAAATCATCACACTGGCAGCAAGCAACAATAGAGATCACATTTAAATTTTTTTCAGTCATAGACTGATTTTTTTAATTACAGAAAAATATTTGGACATAATGTCCAAAAATATAGACTAGTGAATGCTGTTATGGTGAGTTTTAATACTGTTATGGGACAAAATGACTGACGTGTCTCAGCGATAAAGAAAACAGGATTACAATATGAGCAAAATGTGTGATTTTCAGTCATAAGGTTGTGCCAAGAGTTATCCTGTTTTGTGATGAAAGAATTGTTAATGCTGTTTGTTACTAATGCACAAGTCTGCATATGACACATAGTAAGTTGTTTTGCTTTAGTTCAGCTGATAAGATTACTTTGTTTTCTTGATCAACACCTGTGCTGATATCATGTCATGGTATAGAGTAAGTAGAGTTGCTTTAAAAACTCCTTTCATCTCCTGTCTGTTTCAACCAACTACATCATGTAGCATGTGGACAAAGCAGCTGAACAATAGAACTTTCAGTGGACAATTTGGAGCTTTGCATTTAGGATTTTTTTTAAATAACCAAGGTTCGTGCTTTTTCTTATTTTAATGAGTTAGACAAGTCATCGCCTTAGGATCAAAGTTGCATACTATGTGATGTAAATTCATGGTTGTGATCTGTTTTCATGTACTCGATCATAGGTTGGCTCTTTAAAATGTCTAGAATGCCATTCAGGCCTGTTTCCCACTAAATAAAATACGCACGAACGTCCTAGAAAACCTATTTGACATTCAAATTGAAGATAATGCTGCACTGCAGACATTGTTGTATACATACCCTTTGTTGTAGTGCATGGATAGGAAACCTGCAGCCCATGTGAACATTTGATATGTCCCGCATCAGAATTTTCGTTATTGAATTTAGAGTACAAAATCACATCATAATGAAGCTCCATGATAAGCAGGTATTTCAGATAGGATGTAATGAGAAGCCTCCATCCAAGGTGAAATTACAACCAGTTGTTATTTGCGGCCCACCAGCAATAATCCATAATTTATGCGGCCCTTGATAGTAAATAGGTTCCCAACCCTGTTGTAGTGTGTTAATATATGAATTCAGTAAAGTGTTACAGAGCCAACAAAATGTTTAAAAATTTATTTAAATACTCGTAAACTAATCAACTGGCAAAAATGCTCATCTATTTAGCCAAGGCCTAAGCCAGGGGTTGGGAACCTATGGCTCTCGAGTCAGATGTGGCTCTTTTGATGACGACATCTGGCTCACTTGATATTTTCTTAACATGATTGTTACTTATCAAACTTTTTCTGTAATTTTCCTACAAAGCCATCAGCAACACCACGCAGCACCAAAAGTCGCATTAACAGTAAGAAGCATGTTATAAAAGAGAAAATTCAGACATTTACCATTGTCTAATTTGTTGATATTTCTTAAAAATGCACACGTTAGTTAAGTTAGTTGCATTAAGTGTTGAAAAATATTATCTGGCTCTCATGGAAATACTGTACAATTAAAAATATGTAGGCTTCATGGCTCCCTTAGCCAAAAAGGTTCCTGACCCCTGGCCTAGGCATAAAAGAGCCACATATGGCCCTGTAGCCACTGGTTGCCAATACCTGTGATATTTTAGGGCTAGGCTTTAATGCAGGGGTCGGCAACCCTTAGCTAATTGTGTGCCGACTCAAGGTTTGAAATCATTCAGTGTGCCAACAACATGTTTCTTATGCAAGCCAAGGTCAATATATCGTCTGTGTGAATCATAGCAAAAGTGATATGTAAAACTTGGAGCTCATGCGTGCCATTGAAAATTGCTTGGCGTGGCAAATTGCGTGGCACGCGTGCCATAGGTTGCCGACCCCTGCTTTAATGTGATATATTGCATTTGATGTTACATGTAATTGTAACTCTGGAAGTGGGTGTGATGTATCAGGAATTTTCAGACATGTGAAATAGTTGGCACAATGGTTTCATTAAAGTTGTTATGGTTTTAGATGAATGTTGTTAGAGAAACAACTGTTACAGCAAACTAGACTTCCATTATGTGGAAGTAAGTGAAAAGCATTTACTTCCTGACCAATTTTCATTTGACAGAACTTACCATAGTCCTGATGCTTAATTGTGGCGATCGTTAAGTTTTCAATACATTGATTGTTTTATCCAACTCTGGCTGATCACAATCAAAGTAACCGAGTTAGATCAGAAGCTGACACAGGAGAATTCATGTGCCTGTTGCCAAGGATGGATTAACCATTGGGCAAACCGGGCCTCACATTTGAATATCAAAACACTCCTACACTCCTTATAATGGTTTTTCATGTTTTAGGCTGTTCACCATGCGTCAAAATTGTAGAGCTTTTTTGATTACTGCATTAGTATATAATCGTAGGTTAAGGAAACTGACAACCACTGAATGTATCGTTTTTGAGCGGCTTCAAAAGAATTGAACCAAACAGTACCACGCTTTATGACCCAAGAATTAGATTGAAATCAGTGCATCCATGGACATCAGCAGACATTTTTCCAGGGGGAGGCAACGTCGAAATTTTGCTTATCCTTTTCAGGTTGCTGACGATGGAATGCAAATGGACCTTCACAAAACGCTTTACCCTTTCTACCCCATTATTCTGTGTTGATTGAATCTCAATTTTCAATCTTTTGTCTGAAATGTTTTCTACACTTCGGCTATCAGAAACGTTTTTCTTTTTATAAACTGCCTAATAGCCATTTTTTCGAGCACTTTCTACGGATAAGTCATAATTTAAGAATAATCAATGGCCAGAACAGCATGAGCGCTGGAAAAACAGGAAAGTTAGACACTCTCGCGAAACTCTTTCAAGCAATGAGAAATAGAACTACATGTTGACAAGAATATCGGACAACTTACTAAAGTTAGAGCACCACGCAGGCTTTAAAAAACTGAGTAGATGAATTACGAAAACTCGCCTCAGCAAATACAGCTTTGCGCTTAGTGTTCACTGAGAAGTCAAAACTAAACCTTCACGATAAAGACGTATTCTAACAAGCCACGTATTTTTATACTGTGTGAGAAGAAGCCTGCATAAGAGTCGTTTGATTAAGCTATTCACCCGGGCACGTTGATCACAGTCTCACACTAACAATGAATTTTTCAAACATGTGGAAGCACTGTTACAGATTTACTAATGCTTCCTTTCACAGAGTATAAAAGTATACGTGGATTACCGCTGTCAGCAGTGTCACTGTCTCACTGCATTACCTGCCAAGATGTGACAAAGACCAGGGTCACTTCAATAAGTTCGTTACTAAGTATTCTTAGCAATTACAGTACGGTATAATGCGCTGACGTAACAATTTAGTTGCGAAGTGCTTGTGATGGTGATCGTGATGATATCAGTCTTAGATTAATCAAAGCGGTGTTGTCCACTAGATCACGGAACAGTTAATGGAGGTAACTGCTGCAAAGCTCCCATGGCAAAACTCAGTCAAGTAGTACGGTTTAAGTTGCTTTTGCGTGATATTTCGTTGAAATATATTTTCTAAACGGTGGACGTTTTGATCTGCGAGAGAGTGTAAACATATCTTTCCTCAATATATATATGAATGGACGATTTGTGCAGTGAAGATGGTCAGAGTCCATGACAAAAAGGAATGTCTAGTGTCACAGTAGCAAAAAGATCGTTTTGTGATACAACTTTCTGTTTGAACAAATTAACCACATACAAACTGCCGTACATGGTCACCCCCAGTTGTCTCTGAAATGTAGGCTGCCAAATCGTATTAGTGTTGACGTTTTTGGCCGGTGCTTCTGCAAGGTTTAAACGAGGGCATGTGAAACGCTACGCAGTTGCGCTAAGTGTTTAGGGCAGTGGTTCTCAAAGTTGTTTTCATATTCCCCCCCTTACAAACCCAAGCGCTGTCCTTCCCAACAAAAATCACAAAAAGGTAATTGCAAAATTTTCGCCTGGATATGGCTGCAGGTGTCTTTTGAAGATTTATCTGCGGGGTAAACCATTGCAAAATAACAATTCTAGAAAAGAACAATTTAAAGAATTTGGAAAAAAGCAATTTAAGGTATTTTTAACAAACGAACTTACAGACAAATTTTTATGTATTGAATAAACAAGCAATAATAATTGAAGTTTTTCACCCACAGCTTTTCCTCCCCAATGCCTGTCTGGAACAAATTTCCTTCCAGGAATAAATCTTTCCTCCTTTAGTGAGCCAAGTGGCACCCGTTTGAGTACCACTGGTTTAGGGGGCCTCACGGTCGCGACTTTGCCCGAGGCATCGCGTTCATTTAATCCGGCCCTGCGTGTTGCAATGCCAGGTGAGAAGGCCTACTACGAAAATGTCTTTCGACTAAACATCTACAGAACACGAACACATGTAATAGAACTTTTACATTACCATGTCATAAAATCAAGCAAGTGTTCCATCACCTGAGTTACGTGATATAATCATAGACTACTGTAACCAAACTTTGGATTTGTTAACAGCCTGTCTATTTAGAGCAGTGTTTCTCAACCGCGGTTTCGAGAGCCGCATGCGGCTACCAAACGCCCTTTGTGCGACTCTCAGCAGTCTTTCAACAAAACCTAATATTTTGTGTAACAGACTTCGTTCTGCAATAAAAAAAAAACGTGTCAATTGACTTGTGGCAACACTTTTTAGTGTGGCTCTCCAAAAAAATCGTAGTTCTAGATTTGGCTCCCTTCAGCGAAAAGGTTGAGAACAACTGATTTAGGGTTAGTTAGTCATGGTGCATGTTATTTTTAAAAAATGCTTTCCATTTTTGTGAGGTCGGTAATGGCCAAATACTCGTGGAAAGTTATAATGTAACGAAAAAATTCATTTAAAAGCAATTCTGCACTACCTCATTTGATGTTTAATTTTCCGATGTCTTTGGCGGTTTATTGTTTCTGTGTAGATGTGTGGAATCGAGGGACAATTTTTGAAAGACGCTTCTCAACAGCTCAAACTGATGGTGAAAAACGTATCACATACGTGCTGTTAAAATGTTTTCCTGGTGCTTCAGTGGAAGTCAACGATATTTCCGGGGGATGTGGAGACATGTACGAGATACACATAAAGTCGGAAGACTTCGCCGGCAAAAAGCAAGTCCAGCAACATAAAATGGTGACTTCCGCATTGAAATCCGAAATTCAGCAAATGCATGGTTTACGGATATTTACATCTGTTCCCGAGAATACCTGAGTATGTTTGCCAAAATGCCCGACTTGTCATTCAGGACTTTAAAAGTGAGCAGGCTTGGAGTACAGCCTAACATATTTCTCGCCATTCTTTGTTGAGGAACTGGCAGCAAATATACCGAATGTGCTGGCTGCCGAAATTCGTCTCACTTTAGTTGCTGGTGCAGTGCTGCCGAAAATAAGTAAAGTGATCAGCGTCGCTACGCTCTTACCAACGAAAATGATACGTGTTATTTTCATAGACGTTGTGTACAACTGAGTGCTCACGTAATGATTAAAACTCACTAATTCAGACAACCAAGAGACAAAATGTAGTAGTAACAGCGGCTTGAATTATGCATTGGTCGGAGAGATGGACTTTCTTTTTGTATCTTGAAAAATCCGCAGAGAATGGGAGTGGCTCTGCAGTTGGCCAAAATCGATTGTAATCATCTTGGTTGGTGACGTCTTTTTTCAACCGTACGAGTAGTCCTTGGAATTTTAAGAATATAAAGATAAAGCTACTGATCATTTTAACTGACTTCTTGAACTTCCTGGTGTTACGTAAATGCGGATCGTTGTTGATAGGTACTCGTTTGTGTAGCACAACGATGCCCGTTGCCTTGTTGGGGTGACATGTTATGACCGAACTGTCTTTGCCACGAGATCGGATGGCTTTGATTTCTGCTTGCGCCATACTTTCTCGATCTTGATTCCGGCGAAATAAAGGATTTGTTTCATACTTGCTCTCTTGACTGCATATATAATTTCGCTTTAATTCGGTTGTACGTATTATATCCAATTGGCAAGCGCCATCGAACGCATTGTACACAACTCCAAAAAGGTTAAACTGGTGTTTATCAGCGCATTCACTGGGTTCAAAAACTCACAACGTTGCAGCTCATTCACTGAATAGGAATTTGAAAATTGACATTACCCATTTTGGACTAAGTGGGGAAGTCTCAAAGGCGCTCGTTTACTCTATACGGCTTAACTCTGGTTTGTACCTTTTTAGCGTACATGTGTTTTATGTACATGAGGAAATGACGTCTTGCTAGAAAAACATCTTGAGGTGGCATCAGGTATAATACATTTCCGTAAGTTTATCGTTGAAAATAAAGTAAAGAGCAAAAAAAGTTGGATTTGCTGCATACCAGAATTGCCAAATAAACGCCCGACCCCACAGATTCATCGACTCGAACATCTATGATTGCGGACAATATTGTTTAATGAAATGCAAATGCTACCAAAAATTTGCAAGAAACCAGAATCAACCCTATCGTTCAGTTATGAAACCACTGCTGACGAATGAACAAATCTGAAGCCGGTTAAAGCAAATGCACCACGATGGACAGCGCCGGATTTAGATGGTGGGAGGTCCAATCGTGGTCGGAGGCCCCATGTGCAGATACAGAATCTTTAGGTTGGGGATGGTCGATGAATTCACTAGTATTTCCACGGATCATTAATATTTATGACGTAATCTTATGACGTCACATTTGTCAACTCAAGTGTAACAAAACTTTGATGCTACATGATATTTCACAGTGATTAGCGATTTGTGAAACCATTACAAAACAGGTCACCAGAAGCAGGGGTGGGTTGAGGGGGCTAGAGACCCCTCTTAACGAAAAAGCGCCTAAACACAATTTTTTTGCTGACATTTGTTAAAACACAAAACAATTCCGCACATGCATACATAGCTATAGAGTGGCGTAACGAGGGGGGGACATCTGCCCCTGGGCGCAGCACTTTGGGGGCGCCAAATTGAGGTCGGAATTTTACGTACTAGTTACGAAACGTCAAATGTCAGCGGATGATAATAATTACAATTTACAAAATGTCGAATGCCATTGCGAAATCTCATCAAGATCACCTAGGTTTGCAAAGCGAGCTATTATGAACCTTAGTGACGTTTCATGGCGAAGTTTCTGTCTCCAGCACTAAGCACCCGTTTGTTGCTTGACTCATGGTTGCATCACAACACTTTCAGAAAGCCAGGGTTGCGAACTTTCCGACTTCCCTATCATTTTATAGTTGCGTCACAGCGGGAAGGGAATCGGTTCATAGTGCATGCAGTGTGCTATACTGCGCATTCTTTTAGAGCAGTGTTTCCCAACCTTTTTAGGCTTGCGGCACCCTACAGAAAAGAATAATAATTTACGGCACCAATAGCAATTTGCTTTGAGGTTTGATAACAGTTTGAAAATGTATTTTTAATGATATGGTAAAAAAACGTGTTAGCCCGCGGCACCCCTGGGCACTGTAAATGGCAACCCAGGGTGCCGCAGCACCCCGGTTGGGAACCACTGGTTTAGAGCAACGATAAAACTTACACAATGTTGTTACCAGGGATGTGCAGAGGGGGGATAAACGAGGCGACGGCCCCGGAGATCCAAGGCAGTTGGTCATCCACAGAGCGAAATTACAAAAAATGCATTTATCAAAATCTTGTAACTAGACCAAGGGTACAAAATTTTCTGTGAATGTTAGTAGCGCTCACATATAAGCTTTGCCATACAGCATTCATATGCAGAAACTATAAAAGGTAAATAAAGTTAGCGCACTCCACGCTTTTGGTCGCACGGCGCGAGTGCGCGACCGCATTTTTGCACCCCTGAACCAGACGCTTCTTATTGGCTGCTGAAACGTGCTACATGGATCTGATGGGAACTTGCTTTAGGGAGCATACAAATGTATGTTAAGTGATCTGAGAGAGAGATGAAGCACTGCCATCGCTACCTTCATCTGTTTTACCGAACAAAACATCCTCCGCAATTTGTTTATAGCAGTGTTTCCCAACCTTTTTAGGCTTGCGGCACCCTACAGAAAAGAATAATAATTTACGGCACCCATAGCAATTTGCTTTCAGGTTTGATGACAGTTTGAA